>Ga0209381_1000099_pt1 | contig 247753 bp, 226 predicted proteins | sample DewCreD2012metaG_FD_184111 | JGI IMG/M metagenome (GOLD analysis project Ga0209381, IMG submission 184111) | Hot spring sediment bacterial and archeal communities from British Columbia, Canada, to study Microbial Dark Matter (Phase II) - Dewar... ... | reverse complement strand
GACGTCATGGTGTTTCACCGTTCAGAGAGGTGGTTTTTTGCAAACTCAATTATCTCTGAGACGTCCCTTTTGTGTTGTCAATGTTCTATTTTCTCAACTGCGTAAGTACTGTCAGTGAGCAGTGAGCAGTGAGCAGTGAGCGGTAAGTTCCCCGTCCGGACGTTCGCGGCGTCAAGACGCCATTACCAGAACAGGACAGCGCCCTTTGCCGCGCTTCCCTTTGCGGGCTTTGTAGTAAGCAGTCAATAGATTGTCAAAACTACATACTTGCTGAAACAGGTGTTTGTACGTTCTCATAGGTTCTCCTTATGGCGTCGAAATTTTCAAAATTTTTCCCGCCTTACGGCGGGAGGGCGACTCCCCTCTCCTGCAAGGAGAGGGGCTGGGGGTGAGGTCAGAACGCAGAAAACAGCAAACAGAAAACAAGAACTCAACTGGGCGGGGAACACACCACCAACCGAAAACCGCTGCTGAGCCATTCGCCGTTCGGGGGATTGAAGTTGCGGTAGGCAAGACGGGCGTTGACTTCATTGAAGCTCCACGAGCCGCCCCGCAGACCCAACCAGTCTCGATCTTTGTCATAAAAGTTTGTCTGCCATTCCCAAACGTTCCCGCTCATGTCCCAAATGCCTGTTTCTTTGGTTCGCCCCAAAGGGTACATGCCTGCGGGCGTGGTGCGGTTGATTCCGCTTTCGCCCACATTGGCGCGGCGCAAAATTTCTTTTTCGTCGGTTGTTACTTCATCCTTCTCATCCCAGGCGAAACGATAAAGTTTCCCTTTTCCCTTAACAAGCGGTTTCCCCAATCCGCCGGCGGCGAGAACCCATTCTGTTTCGGTCGGCAGGCGGATGATTTTTCCGCGTAGGATTTCGGCTTGCGCGGCGTATTCGGGAATCTCCTGCCAATGTTCTGTCAGCCATTTGCAGAAGGCGTTTGCCTCCCACCAGGTGATTTCCACCACCGGCGCGGTGCGGCGGGCAATGCCGAAGCGCGGGTCGTTCCAGTAGCGCGGGAGGATTTTTTTGTTCTCATCCCAGTTTCCTTTGAGCCACTCGTAACCTTCGCCGCCCCAATCGCCGATGAGTTTGCACTCTCCGTTTTCATCGGGTTCGGAGTATTTGGGGAACTTCGTCCAATATTTTTCGGCATGGAAGTCTTCGGCATCGAGGAAGAGTTTGTATTGCAGGTTGACGACGGGGTGTTTGGCAATGTCGAACAAGTTACCAACTTGTTCGACGCGGGCAAATTCGTACAGGTCATCGGGGAGGTAGCCGAGTTCGTCGAGGGTGTCGGCGGCGGAAGCCATGATGACCGGCGTCCACTTTTGGGTTTTCCCTTGCTCGCGCAAATCAAGCAGGCGCTCTTTCAATATTGCAGCCAAATCAGGAGATTGCGCCTTGCATTCCAAATAGGCGCTCGCGGCAATTTCTGCCGAGGCAAGGCGGGCATCGAGGGAAAGTTTGTCCTGTTGTTTGGCATATTTCGCTTCTGCCCCAGCCAGCCGCAAAATCAAGCGGCGCGCCATGACAGGGGCGGTCAAATCGAGATAACCGATGGTGAGCAATATCGGCTCGCGCCACCAACTATCGAGGGAAAGTCCATCTTCCAGTTCTTCGGCGATTTTGTCCAAGTCGCGCACGTTTTCAACGAAATACCTGCCCACCAGAAATTCCTGGAACGAGAGATGGATGAAACGGTAGAGACCGCCGCGCTCTTCCAGCAAAGTTCCGCGCTGGCGCGTCTGGGCGATCAATTCGTTCACAAAAGGCGCGTAGGTTGATTCCTGTTTCAGGATTTCGTGCAAGGTCTCTTCGGCAATTTCACGTCCCTGCTCGTTTCCTTTACGGTGCATGTGATAGGCAAGGTATTGGAGCATTTCGCGATTCATGGCAAGGCTTCCTGCCACGCGATGCTCGATTTCCTCCGATACGGATTGGTCAGGGTTGTAATCGGGACGCAGCATGGCGTCCACGGCTTTGAGGTACAAGTCGGCGCGCTGATCGGGCAGTTTGCGGTTGTTGAAATGTACAATCAACAACATGCGGACCATCAAGGGAGAATCCACAAAAGGCTCAACATCTTCTCCCAACCGTTGTTTGCGCGCTTCTTCCAGATTGGCGATATCGGTGAGCAGGTTTTGGGCTTTCTCCTTCGCCTGCGCTTCGCTTTGGGAATGGATGGAACGGTAGGCATGGATGACCAGTTCTTTGACGTTATCCCAATCCAACGGAAGGACGCGAATGTGACGAAAGCCGCGTCCCAGCACAGCATTGCCCTGATAGGCGGCTGTCCGGCTGGTAACAATGACGCGTAAGTTTTCGCGCCCCGCCACCAAATCCTCGATTGCCTGCCGAACGCGGATACGTTCCTCTTCGTTCGGCACTTCGTCCAGTCCATCCAGCAGTAGAATGACGCTTTTCTCCTCGCGCAAGAGATGAGCAATAAAATCAGGACTCAAGGTCAGGTGCATTTGCCTTTGAAGAAGATACTCGGAGATGAAGGTTGCCAATTGCCTTTCTTTCGCCTTTGCGGTTTTGGGAAGGTCTCTCAAATAAGCCGCGTAGAGACTCAATGGAACGTAAATTGGAAAGGGGAGAGGCGGCTCTACTCCGAGTTTTTCTTTGGCAATGGAGAGTTTTCCAGTCTGGATGGCGTGGGCAAATGCCCAGGCGATATGCTGAAGAACGGTCGTCTTGCCGCTTCCCGGTCCCCCGGTAACAATCAACCGCCTGGAAATGGAGAGAATCTGGTTCAAGTTGATTTTGGTTGAACGCTGACTTTGTTCCGTCAGAAGTTCGATTTCTCCCCGCCGTCGTTCACTCACGAGGTCAATGTTCAATTCATCCCGTTCGGGAGTAAATTCCGCTGCAAGGGGCACATAGACGGTTTCCAAAGGAAGAATGACCGCCGAATCCCTGCCTTGGGCAATGCCTCGCAGGATGATTGTCCCAAAGGTTTCATGTACCCAATCGAGGTATTCCTTGAGTTGGGTTTCCAGTTCCGTTTTGGAAATCCCTGAAACATTCTGAGCATAATTGTTGACGATATATGTGATCTGGCTGTTTTTTCCTGTTGACAGAACGCTATGGCTTCCCGTTTGCGGGGCAGCACTGTGGGACCTCCAAACTCGATAAATTTCAAATGCCGCCCAGAGAATTGGCACGCCAACGCCGATATCATACACAAGATTGATATATTGCTGTGGAATTTGTCCGCCAAATTGAGATAGGACGACAACAAACAATATCCCAAATGCAAGCGGCGGCGTGAGTTTCTTTGCCAGTTCAACGAGGATGTCCTTCCACTCTTTCATAAGCGCCTCCGTTGTCGAAAGTGTAGCACAAAACGCCATGAAAATTCTGGTAATTGCCCACATCTTTGGCGCAACGGGATTCGGCGGGGGATCAATCCCCGCCTCAGAGCATGGAAGTCGACTGGAAGCCGACTCTGAGTCCGCTTGAGCGGACTTTCAGGTACTGAGCAGGCGGCTTTAGCCCGGCTTCCGTAAAAATTTGCTTGACATCTTTCCCCCTCTGCATATAATCACCCCCAAGCGCAGAGACAAGTAATTCGGCAACGGTTCAGAGAGTCACTGGTCAGTGTGAAGTGACCCGCCAGCGAATGAAATCCCCTCTGCCTCTCTCCCTCGCAGGGTGGCGCGAAATTCATTTCGCACTGCGTAAGAGGGACGGGTTCGCCCGATAACGCGAAAGCCGAGGCTGACCCCCACCCAGCCTCCCCCAAATTTTGCGAATTTGGGGGAGGTGTCCGAAGGACGGAGGGGGTTGGCAAAAGCAGGTGGCACCACGAGACGCCCCCTCGTCCTGCAAACGGACCGGGGGCGTATTCTATTCCCTCACCCCAGCCCCTCTCCATGAGAGATGGCAAGGGTGAGAACCGCACACGGAGGTGCAACCATGTTAGACATCAATCTCATCCGCGAAAACCCCGATCTGATTCGCACATCCCTCAAAAACCGCCAGATGGATGCCTCGCCTGTGGACGACATCCTCAAACTGGACGAGAAGCGCCGCGCCCTGCTCACAGAAGTGGAGCAGCTCAAAGCCGAGCGCAACACCGTATCCAAAGAAATAGGAAAGATGAAAGATGCGGTGGAGCGCGAAAAGAAAATCGCCGCCATGCGCGAGGTCGGGGACCGCATCGCCGCGCTCGACAAGGAGGTTGCGGAGGTCGAGGCGGAGTTAACGTCATTGACCGCCGCCCTGCCCAACGTCCCGGATGAACGCACGCCGGTCGGCGCATCGGAAGAAGAGAACGTCGTCCTGCGCACGGTCGGGGAACTCCCGGAATTCGATTTCGAACCCAAGCCGCACTGGGACCTGGGACCCGCCCTTGGCATCATTGACTTCGAGCGCGGCACCAAAATCACCGGCTCGCGGTTTTACGTCCTGAGCGGCGCCGGCGCCCGCCTGCAGCGCGCCCTGATTGCCTTCATGCTCGACCTGCACATCCGCCAGGGATACACCGAGAAGTACCTGCCGTTCATGGTGAAGCGCGAGACGGTCTTTGGCGCCGGTCAATTGCCCAAGTTTGCCGATAACCTGTACAAAGACCACGAGGAGGAGTTGTACTTCGTGCCTACCGCCGAAGTGCCGCTGACCGGTCTGCACATGGACGAAATTCTCGATGAGACAAAATTGCCCCTGCTCTACACAGGCTACACTCCCTGCTTCCGCCGCGAAAAGATGAGCGCTGGGCGCGATGTGCGCGGCATCAAGCGCGGGCATCAGTTCGACAAAGTGGAAATGTACATGTATGCCAAGCCCGAAGAGTCGGATGCGCTGCTGGAAAAGATGCGCGAAGACGCCGAAGCCACCTGCGCCGCACTGGGGCTGACCTATCGCGTGAAGCAGCTTTGCACGGGCGACCTGGGCTTCGGTTCCGCCATCACCTACGACATCGAAGTATGGGCGGCGGGCTGTCAGGAATGGCTGGAGGTATCGTCGGTCTCGAATGTGCGCGACTTTCAGGCGCGCCGTGCGAATATAAAGTACCGCCCCACTGACGGCGGCAAGGCGCGCTTCGTCCACACCCTGAACGGCTCCGGGCTGGGGCTGCCGCGCACGCTGATTGCCGTCATGGAAAACTATCAGCAGGCAGACGGCTCGATTGTCGTGCCGGAGGTCCTCCGTCCGTGGATGGGCGGGGTGGACGTTATCAAACCTCAATAACAACGGACTTCGGAAGTCATGATGACTTCCGAAGTCTCACTCAAGGGAACCTCATGCCCGACTGGCTCACCTTTTTTCTACAGGCTGCACTGGAAATCATTACCCTCTTCATCCTGCTCGTTGGGCTGGCTGGGTTGATCGTACCGGTCTTTCCCGGCTTGACGGTGATGTGGCTGGCGACCCTCGTTTATGCCCTCATTCAAGCCGCCGCAGGCAGGATGAGCGGCTGGAACTGGGCGGCGTTTGCCTTCATTACACTGCTCATGCTTGCCGGCAACATCGTGGACAACATCATCATCGCCAAGAAGATGCGCGACCAGTTCATCCCGTGGAGTTCGATTCTTCTGGCGTTTGCGGCAGGCATCGTTATCAGCATCTTTTTTACCCCGCTGATTGGTTTGGTCGCCGCGCCGTTGGCGTTGTTCCTCGCCGAATTGCAAAGGCTGAAGAACCGCGATGCAGCGCTGAAATCCACCAAAGCCTATATGATCGGCTGGGGCTGGGCGTTCGGCGCGCGAGTGGCGATTGGAAGCGTCATGCTGGTCACATGGATGGCGTGGGCATGGCTGTAAAAAGATGGGTTACAAAACTGCAAATCGGGTTTTTCACCGGAACGGTATAATCGCACCATGCCAAACGAAGAGTACCTCAACAATATTCTCAAGTGGCGCAAGGAAGTGGATGCCAACCTGCGCCGCGAAAACAGCTGGCTGGCGCTGGCGGGGCTGTTTTGGCTTCGAAAGGGCGAAAATATCATCGGCTCCGACCCCGACTGCGACATTCGCCTGCCCGCCCGCGCACCCAAACGGCTGGGAACGTTCGAGTTCGACGGCAACAACGTCACGCTCCATGTGGAAGGCGAAATTCCGGTGGAGGTCAACGGCACGGTGACAAAATCCGCCCTGCTGGACGCCGACCAGGAAGATGTGCCCAGTTTCATCACCTTCAACGAGATGCGCATGGTGGTGGTGCGCCGCTCGAAGGGTGTAGGCATCCGCTTGTGGGACAACACACGGGAAGAGCGCCGCACCTTTCCGCCCCGCGAGTGGTATCCGGTCAACGAGGAATTTCGCCTCCCCGCCGCCTACGTGCGCTACGAGACGCCCCGCATCGTCAAAATGCCCGATATTCTGGGCGCCATTTTGGATGAACGGGTGGAAGGCTATGTCACTTTTGAACTGAACGGTCAGACGTATGAACTGGTCGCCAGTGAATTACCCGACCGCCGGCTCTACATCCAATTCATGGATTTGACCAACGGCGACACGACCTACCCCTCGGGGCGCTATCACTACACCGATGCGCACGAGGACGGCAAAGTGTTTCTGGATTTCAACAAAGCCTACAATCCGCCCTGCGCCTTCACCGATTACGCCACCTGCAGCTTCCCGCCGCAGGAGAACCGCCTGAATGTCCGCATCGAGGCGGGGGAGAAATACATCGGGCATCATTAGCCCCTCTGACCATAAAAAAAGCGACGCCGTGCTGCGTCGCTTTTTGATTTACTCACCTTACGCGAAACGTCCCGAAGGTTCTCGCAAATTACGATTGTTTTCCAGCCAAACCTTCGGGACGGTGCGTAACATCAGTGATTTAACCGCCCGCCAGTTGCAGGAAGGCTTCGGGAACCCAAAAACCGCCGTAACCGAGTATCCCCAATGCAAGGGAGATGACGAGAAGCGCCACACCAAACCGGATGAGAATGCGGTCGCGGCGTTTACGTTCCAGCACGTCAATCCACGTGCGCGGACCGATGCCAAAGGCGCGCAGGTCCATCGCGTCAATGATGTCTTCGCTGCCGATGATGGCGTGGATGACGACCGGCACGAAAATCGGTCCCATCTTGCGGACTTGCTCGATGAGCCCGCCGCTGAATTTTTCGAGTTCGTAGCCGCGCGCCCGCTGGGCATCCACGGTCAGTTGGAAGTCGCGGGCAAAGGTCGGGATGAAGCGCATGGTCAAATCCATGGCGTAGGCGAATTTATCGTTGAGTCCCAGTCCCTTGAAGGTGATGCCGTACAAGGCAGGATTGAGCGAATAGGGAATCAGGATGGTCATGATTGCCATACTGCCCACACGCAAAAACTGACTGAGGGCATACACAATCCTTTCCACCGTAATATCCAGAGCGGGAACCCATCCCAGAATCGAGAATGAAGCCTGAAAACGGTGTATGAGATGTTCTTCCGTGTAATGCTCCACGCCGCCCCGCCCGGTCAGAAACGTAAGGACGGCAAAGAAGAACACAAAACCCACAATAAAAAGGAAAGCACGGCGGATTTCATGCCACTTGACCCCCGAGGTGAATAAAACGAAAAGCGCACCGGCAAAAAAGGGAAGCAGGAAACGCATGTCCCAGAATGCCAGCGCCGAAAAAAGAAAACAGATGTAGAAAATCAACCAGGCACGCGGATCGAAACTCTGGATGAATGAATTTTCGCGTTTTCGGTAACGCCAGGGAATGAGCATGGTGACCAGTCAGTTATCAGTTTATCAGTTATCAGTGAGTGGTCAGTGACCAGGTAAACTGATCACTGACCACCCGAGTACTGAGACTATCTTCCCGACTGTCTCTGCACAGCCGAGTAAGCGACGACAAGCAATGGCACGAGGATGGCGGCAAAGATCAGGTTCGGTCCAGCCGCGGGCAGGAACTCACCCACGACGGCGGCGGCAAAACTATAGCCGTTGATCCATATATCGGAAATGGCGGCATAGCCGATGCCGATGAGGTTGCCAAGCATGCCCCACGTCACAGCGGCGGCAATGTCAACATTTTTCCCAAACGCAAAGCGGACGATGAGCACCAGCACGAAGCCAATCAGCACCGAGATGCCGGCCGTCAACGCAATGGGCTGGTCGCCGAAGACGTTGTTGGCGGGATCGAAAAACATCAGGTTGGTCTGGTCACGGTTCAGGAAATAGACCACTGTCGCCAACACCGTCAGCGCGCCTCCCACCCACAGGACGGTATCCAGACTGCGCTTGCGGTCGGCAAACAAGGCGGGGATTCCGGCAATGAAGCCAATCAAGCCGTTCCCCACGCTCCACTGGGGATACAGCCCAAAACCGGAGATGGCATCGCCAAAGGTGTTGCCGACAATGCCGGTGAAGAAGCCCACCACCGGTCCGAAGGCATAACCAAAGAACATCGGAATGGCAATGGCAGGACGCAAGGCAACCTGGCTCAGCGACGGCACCACGAACACCGTGGCATTGAAGAACCAGGAAAACACCGCATACAGCGCTGCGCCAATCGCCATCCACACCACCTGACGGGTTCCCACTTCCCAGGCGGGGCTGTCTTTGGTAAAGCTATAGACGGCATAAACCGCCAACAGTCCGACAAACATGAATCCCAGCCGTAAGCCGAGCGTTGCCTGGTCGGTCTGGAAGCGGGAAATGCCAAGTACGTTCCCCAAGAACAGGATCAGGAACAGCATCAGCGCAAGGATGCCGACCAGAGAATAGAGAACACTGCGTAAGTTCTTGTCCATATTTCTTCTCCTCTTGTGAAATCAGATATGCGCCAGCGCCTCCGCCCTCATGAAGCGGCCCGTCGCGGGGAAACGCTCGAGGTTGAGAGCCAGCAATGAGGTCGGCACGAGGCGGTTGGCTTTGAGTTGGTCGAAGTCGCGCAGCACATCCTGCGGTTTTCCATCGGCAATCAGTCTGCCATCGTTCACAATCAGCACGCGGTTGGCGTAGATCACCGCCAGGTCCACATCATGAGTGATGAACAGGATGGCTTCGAAGGAGGGCAGTTGCAGGATGGAATCCATGAAGTTCATGTAATTCTGATAGTCCTGCCCGGCGGTCGGCTCATCCATCACCAGAATGCGAGACTGCATCGCCAGGATCGCCGCAATGCTCACGCGCTTCTGCTGGCCAAAAGAAAGCGCCAGCGGAGGGTCTTGCTCTTTATCGGAAAGGTTCACAATTCTCAGCGCCTCTTTCACCTCCTGTTCGATTTGTTCCTTCGAGTGATGAAGGTTTTTGGGACCGAACGACAACTCCTCGCGCACCGTCGGCGCAAACAACATGTGGCTTGGGCTTTGAAACACATACCCCAGCGTACTGGCAATCTGCGCCACACTGGCTTCGCGTGTGTCGCGCCCGTTGACCAGTACCCGCCCTTTTTTGGGCTTGAGCAAACCGATGGCGTGTTTGACGAACGTGGTCTTGCCTGCGCCGTTCGGACCCAGCACCGCGATCACATCTCCGCGCCGGATTTCGAGGTTGATGCCGTGCAGCACTTCGACATCGGACTCATATCCAAAGGCGACATCCTCGAACTTGACCAGCGCCTCAGACTCCCCTTTGCCTGCCGCCCCCGGAAGAATCCTTATCTCCGCTGGAGGCGGATCCTGCTTGGCGCGTTCGACGATTTCTTCGGCGCGGAGTTTGACCTCGCGGTAGTTCACCACTTTGGATAACCCCGAAAGACTCCCAAGGTAACGAATCTCGCCGCCGCTCATGAACATGACCCGTTCCGGCTGAATGCGCAGCACGTCTTCGACGCGATGCTCCACCATCAGGATGGTCATGCCCTGGTCGGCGAGGAAGCGGGCGGTATCCAGCGCATCCAGCGCCGAGGCGGGATCGAGGCTTGCCAGCGGCTCATCCAACAGCAAAATGGACGGGCGCATCGCCAGCACGCCCGCCAGCGCCACCTTTTGCTTCTCCCCGCCCGAAAGCGTAAATGTCTCACGTTCCCGCAGGTGGAAAATTTTCAAGAGCCTGAGCGCCTCGTCCACCCGCTCCAAAATTTCTTCGCGCGGAAGTCCCAGATTTTCCAGCCCAAAGGCAACCTCGTTCAGCACCTTCGTGCCGAGGATTTGCCGTTCGGGGTCCTGCAAGACCGTTCCGATTTTCTGTGAGATTTGCGCAAGTTTCCATGTCGAAGTGTCTTCGCCAAAAACCCGCACGGAGCCGGTCATTTCTCCTTTGTAGGAACGCGGAATCAAGCCGTTGATACAGCGGATGAGGGTTGTCTTGCCGCAGCCGCTGGCGCCGGCGATGAGAAGCACATCGCCCGGCTTTGCTTCAAAGGAAATGTTTCGAATCGCCGTCTCCTGACGGTCACGGTAACGGAAGGATAGATTTTCAACAACAAGGGGAAGGTTGGGCATCACAGTTTCCAGTAACAGAGATGGATAGGCTACGAAATAGAAACACTGTTGACCGAAGAAAGTGGCAGTGAGTCACTTCTTCTTCCACTTCTTCATCGGCAGGACGAAGTCGTAGGGATACTCGACAAGGATTTCGACCTTTCCGTCCGGGCGCACCCAGAGCGTATCCTCGATGCGGAAGCCCATGCCGCGTTCGGGATAGTACAACCCCGGTTCGGAGGTGATGACCACCCCAGCCCGCAAGCGCTGGTCGTCGCCGCTCTGCAAACCGCTGAACGGACGCTCATGGATGTTGAGTCCCACCCCATGTCCCAGGCTGTGGACGTAGCCTTCCTGCGGCGCTTTGGTGTTCAACTGTGTCTTATGTCCCTTCGATTCGAAATACTCGCACGTCATGCGGTGATATTCCCTGAACGGAACATTCAAATCGAAGTTCTCCAGCAGGCGGTCGAAAATTTCCTTGACCTGGTTGTAAAGTTCCTGCGCTTCGGGCGCGGCATAACCCAAACTCCAGGTGCGGGTGAAATCGTAATAGTAACCGCCGCCCGCCTCGGCAGGATAGATGTCGAAGACGATGGTCTTGCCGAGTTGGATCAGGTCGCTGGGGGTACCGGAGGAGTGCGGCACGCCCGCATCGCGCCCGATGGCAAAGATGAAGCCGGAGGGAAACTCCGCGCCCCGCTCTGCAATCCACAAACGGATTTTCGCGTGGACATCGCCCACCGTCAGCGGCGTTCCGTCCTCTTTGAGCAGCACTTCGTCCTCCCGCACCTCGCAGGAGGTCAGATACTCCCGCACCAGCCCGACCACCTCGGTGGTAATTTTCCCCATGCGACGGATGCGCTCCACCTCACGCTCGTCCTTGGTCTCCATGGCTTTCATGAAAATCGAGCCTTCGCTTCTTTCGCCCACGAACTCGATGCCGGGCATCAACTTCTGCATCCGCGTCAGCAGCCCAAACACCGCGCCGACATCGTACACCCCATACACACCCACCCGCCCGCTCGTCACGCCGCAATCCTTGAACATCAATTCCAGGCGCATGGCATTTGCCAAGCCGTGGTCTTTGTTCGCCCGCTGGAGCAGTTCGTCGAAATCATATTTGCTGTACGGCACGCACTTCAAGCCGCTTTTCGCGGCTTCGTCGCGCTCCATGTCGCCGTGAAAGAGCACCGCTCCATCCCCGCGTTTCTTGATGAGCGTGGCATGGCTGACATGCCCGCCGCCCGTCAGGTAATACATGGGCGGGTTATGTTCGGCGCTGCCGAAGACAACCAAGGCATCCAGGTTGGCGGCTTGCATGATGGCATCGAGGTCAGATTTCATGGTTTCTCCTAAAAATTGAGCGTTTCAAACTCTCTTGCAATTTCATCGTTCTCGAAGGTCAACTTCAACGATTTCTTATTTTCTGTAAACCTTGCCGAAAGCCCAACGACATCTTCCGAATCGTTGAACAAACTCAGGATGGTCAACGGACGATTTAACAACAACCTTCCATACGCCGGCGCAAACAGCCATTTCAACCCAAATTCAAGCGCCGTTCCGCCAACCAGTCCAACAAGAATGCCGGCGAAAGCGCCAATCGCCAAGTCCAGGTTCCGTGTTTGCAGGGTGGGTCCCGCAGGAGCAATCAACCAGGCAGGGATAAAAGCAAGCACACAAAGGAACAGTCCGCCAAGCACAAACGGCAGGAGCGTCACATAGGTAATTCTTTTTTCGTTTGACTCGCACACGGCGCACAACGGCACGGGGAAATCCATCATCACCGTTTCGCCGTTCTTTTTTTGAACCCCCATGTTTAATTTCATCGTCAGGACCACCTGCTTTGTCTTGCCGCAGGAGATACACCGCTCGGGAAATTTCAAAACAGGCGGCTTCTTTTTATCTGCAATCGGGATTTCAACAGTAAGCATTCAACGTCTCCCTCAACACCTTCAAGAATAAATCATCATCCAACACCGTACGCGGGTCGAGCAGAACTCTGTCGTTCTCCGTCCGCGCAATGACGGGCGGATTCGCCTCGCGCAGCCTCTTCAGGAATTTGTCGGCGGATTTCACCTGCAATGCCAGCACAAACGTCGGGAGAGATTCTTCGGGAAGACTCCCGCCGCCCACTGTGGATTTGGACTCGATCACATCGCCCTCTCCCAGCGCCTCCCGCCACGCTTCCGCCCTGACCCTGACCTGCTCCGGCTTCAACGACATCATCCTCAGCACCGGAATTTCCCGCTCCGCCTCGTCCTTGAGGTAGTGCAGCAGCGTCGCTGTGATGCCCGCCAAGGTGGTCTTATCTGCCCTCACAGCGCGCGCCAGCGGATGCTTCTTGACCTTGTCGAGCAAATCCTTTTTGCCGACGATCATGCCCGCCTGCGGACCGCCAAGCAGTTTATCGCCCGAAAAGCAGACGATATCTGCACCCGCCGCCAATGACTCTTGAACGGTCGGTTCGTGGGCGAGACCGTAGCGGGCGGTGTCAATCAACGCGCCGGAGCCGAGGTCATCCACGAGAGGCACACCCGCTTTGTGAGCAGTCTCCGCAATGGACTTGAGGTCCGGTTCTTCCGTAAAGCCGATGATTTTGAAGTTACTGCGGTGGGCGCGCATGACCAGCGCCGCATCGGCGAGTTCGTTTTCGTAATCGGAGAGCCGCACCTTGTTGGTGGTTCCCACCTCCACCAGTTTCGCGCCGGATTGCTTCATCACATCTGGCACGCGGAATCCGCCGCCGATTTCAACCAGTTGCGAACGGGCGATGACGACGCGCTTGCGATGCGCCAGAGCAGATAACACCAGCAGGACAGCGGCGGCGTTGTTGTTGACCACCAGCGCCGCTTCGACGCCCAGCAGTTTTTGCAAAACGGCTTCGGCGTGGATGAGACGCGAGCCGCGCTTGCCTTTCGGCAAATCGTATTCGAGGTTGGTGTAGTTTGCGGCGGCTTCGCTCATTGCCTGGATGGTTGCGCGGGAAAGCGGCGCACGCCCCAGGTTGGTGTGGAGGATGACTCCGCTGGCGTTGATGACCGGGAGGAGGGTCGGCTTCGTCCACGCGGCGAGGCGGGATTCGGCTTCGGCGAGGATGAGGTCGAGGCTGGGCAGGACAGTTTGAGGGTCCGATTTGAAGCGTGCGCGGGCGTCGTCGAGGGTCTCTCGAAGCGCGTCAAGAGTCAGCGGACGACCATACGTCTCGATGAGGTGAGCCGCATGTTGCAGGAGTTGTTCGACGGAAGGAAGGTCGCGCAGGCTATTCATCTTCGTGGACAGGAGGCTTCCAATGCGATTTTTCGCGCAGGCGGATGAAGGCTTCGATGGCAATGAGTCCGCCTGCCAGGGCGAGGATGACATAGACGGTGACAAGCCGTCCCAACTGAAGCCAGGCGAGGGTGGCGCCATATACGCCGACCCACAGCGCCTGCCGCACGATGACGCCGGCTTCCGCAGGCTTTTCGGCGGGGAAGCGTTTGTGGAAGAAGTACACGATGGGCAGGGCGGCGCCGGTGAGCGCCAGAAGCATCAGCAGGAAAAATCCCCAGCGCGACCAAACGTAGGGAAGTGTTTGTGTAATGAGGTAATATAAACCGCCCCAGCCGATGAGAACGAGAATCAACGCCGAGATGCCAAAGGGTTTGAATGCGGGTGTTTCGTTCATTGGGTTGAATTATACTGTGGGAGGGGGGTGGGAAGTGGAAAGTGGAGAGTGGAGAGTGGGGAGTGGAGAGAGAGCAGTAATTGGTAATTGGTAATTGGTAATTGGTAATTGGTTAGCGGCAGGTGGAAGGAATGAAGGAGGTTGAAATGAATGTTTTGGATGCGATACGAACAAAGCGGGCGGTGAGGAAGTTCAAGGACGAGCCGTTGCCGGATGATGTGGTGCGGACGATTTTGAATGCCGGGCGCAGGTCGCAATCGTCGAAGAACGAGCAGGCGTGGCAGTTCATCGCCATTCGGGATAAGTCCATTCTCAAGGCGCTTTCAGAGTGCGGGACGTGGGCAGGACATCTCGCCGGGGCGGCGCTGGGCGTTGCCATCCTCACCCCCGACCCGACCGCCAAATTCCAGACGATGTTCGATGCGGGTCAGGCGGCGGCGTTCATGCAGTTGGCGGCGTGGGAGTTGGGGGTGGGGTCGGTGCCGGCTTCGATCTATGAGTTCGAGAAGGCGCGTGAGATTCTGGGCTTCCCGTCGGAGTGGCACTTGCGGATTGCGCTGTCCTTTGGGTATCCGGCGGATGAGGAAAAGTTATCTGCCCCGCCGAAGAAGGGCGGACGCAGACCGCTGGAAGAAGTGGTGCATTGGGACAGGTGGTAACTCACCTTACGCGAAACGTCCCGAAGGTTCTCGCAAATTGTGCCTATTTTCCAGCCAAACCTTCGGGACGGTGCGGAACATCAGGTCGTAGATCAAGCGGCAGAAGGGGCGGGGGCAAGCCGTGCCAGCACAGCGAGGTGGTCGGAGTGGGGGCGGTCGGGCGCATCGAGATGCCGCACGTCCAACACCTGCCAGGCGGGTTTGCCGGGCTGAAGGAAGATGTAATCGAGGCGGTGGCTGAGGAAGGCGCCACCCCAGGGAAAACGGATGTGATGGGTGGGAGCGTGTCCGTTCTCAACCACCTCCCGCAGCGTGTCCAGCCAATGGGCGCGGACATGTTTGATTTGATGGGTGTGTTCGGGGGCGTTGAAGTCGCCGGCGATGATGGCGGAACGTCCGCCGGCAAGGTGATGTACCCAGGTTTGCAGGGCGCGCAGTTGCCTGGCGTTTTCCCTGCGCATCAAACCGAGATGGGCGGAGATTGCCAGGATTTCACCGCAGGGCATGTCCACTTCCACGCCCAGCGCCAGCCGGCGCGAAAAGGGGTTGTGCGCCTGCCGCATCTGACGGAGATACGGAAGCCGCTTGAGCGGAAAACGACTGTACACTCCCAGCCCTTCTTCAAAGCCGATTTTTTGCGAGCCGTTTGCCCGCGAATAGACGTACGCCATGTTCAGGCGTCTTGCCAGCCATTCATCGGCTTTGAAGTTTGGAGTACGCGCAATCTCCTGCAAAAGGAGCAGGTCTGCCTGTTCTGCCTCGACCAATTCGGCAAACGCTTCGAGACGCTTTTCCAAGTCCTTGAAGCGGGGCCAGTCGTGCCAGAGGTTGGCGCTCAAGACGACATATTCGCCGCATTCCTTCGCAGGGACGGAGGACGGCTCACGCTGAAATGTGACGCGTCCCGCCGGCTCTGCCACCGAGAGGGCAAGTTTGATGAACCTAGGCAGGCGGTCATAGCCAATCCGCTGTAGCAGGCGTTTGACCGCCGCCCAAAGCCATTGATAAAACGGCGGGTGTTTGTCGCTGTGCGGCTCGATGAATAGTTCCTGCCTGCCAGACAAAGTAATCCTCACTCTCTCACGAATGCCGCTGCCGCCAGAGAGAAATCACCCCGTTGATGAAATTAGGGACGATTTCCTTCGAAAAGCGCCGCCAGTTAATGGCAGTGGCAATCAAAACCCACAGCACCAGCCAGTTGCCCATTTCAGGAATCAGCCGCAGGGCGGTCAGGATCAGCCAAAGGTAGATGGGAGCCTGAACAAGCATGAGCAGGTTCCGGTCCAGACCGAAGCGCCAGAGGGCAAGCATCCAGCCGAGGAAATAGATCAAGCCGGCGGTGAGTCCCACAAATCCAGCGGTCAGCAGATAAATCCCCAAACAGATGGAAACCAGCAGGTCAACGTAGAGGTCGTTGTCGCCGATCCAAGTGCGGCGCGGGTTGCGGCTGCGCTTGGCAATGCCGCCGTCCACAAAGTCGCCCGTCCAATCGAGGAGCATGAGAATGACCACCAGCGGAAGCGCCTCCCTGCCCTGTGTGAACCCCAGCCAGACCATCATCACCCCAAGTAAACCGCGCACAGCGGTGATGAGGTCTGCCACAAACTTAGCGTCGAACATACAGACCTCCTTTTCTCTCAAGGTTGTTTTTATTGTAGCAAAGCAAGGACAGAATTTCATTAACGATAGACTTAATCGGCAAGAGGCAAGAGGCTTTGATTGCTGCATCGAATAGCGCGAATGGATCGAAGAATTCGCGCAATTCGAGACATTCGATGCTCGAAGCGAAATAACATCTTCTGCGGGATGTGGTTTAATCGCCGCATGGACACCTCTCTCCTCCCCTTCTTTCAGCCCAAAGGCGTCGTGGTCATCGGCGCATCCACATCAGCGGAAAAACTCGGTTACGGCGTGGCGCGCAACCTCATCCAAAGCGGATACCCGGGTGCGATTCATTTCGTCAGCCAGAAGCCGGGGGAACTCTTCGGGCGTCCGCTTCACACGGACCTTGCCCGCGTACCAGACCCCGTTGACCTTGCCGTCCTCATCGTCCCGCCTCATGCCACACCACAAGCCATCGAGCAGTGCGGCAGGCGAGGCATCCGCGCCGCCGTCATCGTCTCTTCGGGGTTTCGCGAGACAGGCGCGGAGGGCGCGGCGCTCGAACAAACATGCCTGGAGACCGCCCGCGCTCACGGCGTGCGACTGCTCGGTCCCAACTGCATCGGCGTCATTGACACCCATCTCCCCCTCGACACCACTTTCCTCCAGCCGCCCATGCCGTCGCCGGGCGGCATCGGCTTTGTTTCCCATTCGGGGGCTTTCGCCGCATCCATCGTGGACTGGGCGCGCGGCGAGGGCTTCGGCTTTTCGCAAATTGTCAGCCTCGGCAATCAGGCAGATGTCAACGAGACCGACATGCTCGCGGTGCTGGCAGAAGACCCGCACACAAAGGTCGTTGCGCTGTATATGGAATCCGTTTCAAACGGACGCCGCTTCGTGGAGACCGCCCGTCAAGTGAGCCGGCGCAAGCCGGTCATTGCCCTCAAAGTCGGGCGCTTCGCGGCAGGACAAAAAGCCGCCGCCTCGCACACCGGCGCCTTAGCCGCCTCCGACACCGCCTTCGATGCCGCCTTTGCCAAAGCCGGCGTTCTGCGCGCCGATACTGCCGAGCAAATGTTCGACTGGGCAAGGGCGCTGGAAAACTGCCCGCTCCCACACGGAAAGCGGATTGCCATCCTGACCAACGCCGGCGGACCGGGCGTCATCGCCGCCGATTCACTCGAGACGAACGACCTGGCTCCCGCCCAATTGACCGAATCCACGCTGAAGGCGTTATCTGCCATCCTCCCGCCCTCCGCCTCCCTCCACAACCCGGTGGACATGCTCGCCTCTGCCTCGCCGCAGACCTACGCCGACTGCCTGCGCCTCCTGCTTGCCGACCCCAGCGTGGATGCGGCGCTGGTCATCCTGCCGCCGCCGCCCATGTTCAAAGCGGAGGAGGTGGCGGAGAAACTCATCGAGGTCATTCGTCAATTCGATAAGCCTGTGGTTGTTTCCCTGATGGGTTCGGCTTTGATCGAGGAAGCAAACAAAACGTTCCGTGACGCCGGCGTTCCAACCTATCCCTTCCCCGAACGTGCCGTCTCGGCGTTGAGCGCATTGCACAGACGCGCCCAATTCCTCAGGCGTGATGACATCCCTGAAACTCCCGTGCCGGCTTCACTTCCTCCCCTCTCGAACCCCGAAGAACTGCTCACAGCGTATGGCATCGTTACTGCGCCCCTCGAACTGGCGCATAACGTGGAGGAAGCCGTTGCCATCGCTAACGAACTTGGCTACCCCATCGTGATGAAAATCGCCTCGCCGGATATTTCTCACAAATCGGATGTCGGCGGTGTGATGCTGAACATCAAGGATGCCTCTTCGCTCTCTTCTGGCTACGCGCAAATAGTACAGCGCGTCAAAGCCGCCGCACCCCACGCCAGAATCGAAGGCGTTTACCTTCAGAGGCAAATCCCTGCCGGGCAGGAAGTCATCGCGGGGATGGTGCGCGATCCCCAGTTCGGTCCGTTGATGATGTTCGGTTCGGGCGGCGTGGAAGTGGAAGGTCTCAAGGATGTGGCGTTTGCCCTGGCTCCGTTGAATCAGGCTGAGGCAGAGGAAATGATTCGCAAAACATGGGCAGGAAAAAAACTCAGCGGCTTTCGCAGCATCCCCCCTGCCGATGAGGGCGCGGTGATTGAGGTCCTTGTCCAGTTATCCCGTCTGGCAGTGGAGAACGAGTTCGTAGATGAAATCGAAATCAATCCCTTGCGTGTGTTGGAAAAAGGCGCAATCGCTGTGGATGTGCGGATGAAAACGCGGTAGTTGTATTGCCTTTGAAAATATTGTATAGTGATGATAAGCCCGCACACACAAGGAGAGAAAAATGGCAGAGAGTGTTTACAAAATCATCGAACTGGTCGGCACCAGCACCGACTCGTGGGAAAAAGCCGCCGCCGTTGCCGTGGAACGCGCCGCACAAACCCTGCGCGACCTGCGCATCGCGGAAGTCGTCGAGCTGGACATGGTGTTGGACGATGGAAAAGTCGTTGCCTACCGCGCCAAGGTGAAAGTCTCGTTCAAGTATGAAAGTTCATAGCCCGTGATTAAACGAAAAGTCCCGTCTCACGACGGGACTTTTCATGTGCTGTTTTGTTACGATTAGGAAGGCAGGGCGCTGTTGATGTTGCTGAAGGTGTTGCCGATCTTGGGTCCGAGCAAGCGCATGACCGCAATCACGACGATGGCGACGAGGGCGAGGATGATCGCGTACTCTACCAGACCTTGACCTTTTTCTTTGGGGGCGAATAACATGGCTGTAATTCCTTTCTGGATAAAAGTTTTTGTTGTTCCAGGGACCACCCCTGGAATTGTCCTTATTGTATCCGAACCAGAAAAAAATACAAGCCCCCTAAATCGTCTACCGCTTGCAACCTTGTTAGGCTTACCAAATTGAAAATCAGAAATTAAGACGCATGATTGCAAGAGTTTTCACAAGCACGACATCCCATATAATCCAAATCTCTCATTAACTCGCCATACGCGAAACGTCCCGAAGGTTCTCGCAAAATGTATCTGCGGTTTTGCCAAAGGTCTATTGACACGCCCTCTTCCTTCCAGTATAAGTCTCAGAATGAAATCTCTAACCAAATTCTTGGGGCTATGGATTCTTTTGGCTCTAGCGGCATGTCAGGCGGCGCCCGCAGCGACAGCGCTCCCCACGTCAACAGCCACCGCTGAGGCAACTCCAACGCCCGCGTTTACGCCCACCGCTACTCCTCTCCCTACACCGCTTCCCGTTGTCCGCGTGGAAGCGGGAGACCGCGCGCTGTTTTACGGCGACTTCGATCAGGCGCGCCAGCAATATCTCACTGCCTTCAACGAATCCACCGATAAGGCTGTGCAAGCCGCCGCCCTGTGGGGATTGGGGCGCACGGAACTGGCAGATGACCGCCCGCAGCCTGCCATCGAAACGCTCAACCGCCTCGTCAATGAGTACCCCGAATCCACCTATGCCGCGCGCGCCTATTTCCTGCTGGGGCAGGCATACTTCCAGCTCGAACAATACACAGCCGCCGCCGACGCCTACAACACCTACTTGAATCGTGTGCCGGGCGTATTGGACGGTTACGTACAGGAATATCGCGGCGATGCGCTCTATCAGGCTGGAGAATATACCGGCGCCATCAACGCTTACAGCGCCGCGCTCAACGCTTCACGCCTCGACAACGGCTTGACTCTGCAAATCAAAATTGCCCAAGCCCGATTCGACTTCGGCGATTACGCCGGCGCTCTGACACTCGCCAATGAAATTTACAACGCCGCCGACAACGACTTCCTCCGCGCCCAAATGGATTACTTTGCCGGCAACACCCACCTCAAACTTGGGCAGACGGAGGAAGCCTATGCGCGTTATCGGCACGCCGTCGAGAACTACCCTCTTTCATACTATTCCTACCTCGCGCTGGTGGAACTCGTCAACGCCAATGTGCCGGTCAGCGACCTCGACCGCGGCATCGTGGACTACTTCGCCGGCGCATACGATGTGGCGCTGCTGGCGCTGGACAACTACATCCGCGCCAACCCGGTCAATGATGGAACCGCCGCCTACTACCGCGCCCTCACCCTGCGCGAGTTGAAACGCACAGAGGAAGCCATCGCCGCCTTCGACGCTTTCATCAAGACATATCCCGCTCACCCCCGCTGGACGGACGCCTGGGAACAAAAAGGCTTCCTCGAATGGGCTGTGCTGGGCAGATACGATACCGGCGCAAAAACCTTTCTCGACTTCGTTGCCGCGGCGCCCACTTCGTCTTCGGCTCCGAATTTCCTGATGAACGCCGCCCGCGTCACAGAGCGGAACGGCAAACTGGCAGAAGCCGCTCAAATTTGGGAACGTGTGGCAAACGATTACCCCTCCAGCGAACCGGTGCCGGAGGCGCTCTTTCTGGCAGGCATCGCCCGCTACCGCCTCGGCGACTTTACCGGCGCGCTTGCATCGTTTCAAAAAGACCTGATCCTCTCCACCCGCCCGCGCGACATCGCACGCGCTTATTTTTGGATTGGCAAAACGCACGAACGCCTGGGAGATAACGCCTCCGCCGTGCAAGCCTGGCAGCAGGCGCAAACGACCGATCCCAACGGCTATTACAGTCTGCGCGCACAAGACATCCTCCTGCAAAGACAACCTTTCGAATCGCCGCCCTCGATGAAATTGGAGGTGGATTTCGAAAAAGAACGCAAGGACGCCGAGGCGTGGATGCGCCTGACCTTCGGGCTTCCGCCGGAAACGGATCTTTCCGGACCTGGAGCGCTGGCGCAGGACCCGCGCTTCATCCGCGGCACGGAATTATGGGAACTGGGCATGTACAACGAAGCGCGGCAGGAATTCGAATCCCTGCGCGAAGCGGTCAAGACGAATCTCGCCGACAGTTTCCGCCTTGCCAATCATCTGCTGGAAATTGGACTGTATCGTTCCGCCATCTTCGCCGCGCGCGAAGTGCTGACGATGGCAGGGCTGGAGTCGCAATCCGCTTCGCTGGCGGCGCCGGCTTATTTCAACCACATCCGCTATGGGTTGTATTACCGCGAACTCATCCTGCCCGAAGAGGAACGCTATGGCATGGACCCGCTCTTCATGTTCAGCGTGATTCGGCAGGAAAGTTTGTTCGAGGGATTCGTCCGTTCCTCCGCCGGCGCACGCGGGTTGATGCAGGTCATTCCCTCCACCGGCGCGCAAATTGCAGCGGAACTCAACTGGCCCCCTCTCTACACCGATGACGACCTCTACCGCCCCAACGTAAGCATCCGCTTTGGGACCTATTACCTGGATAAAAACCGCCGCCTTTTGGGCGGGAGCATTTACGGGAGTCTGGCGGCGTACAACGCCGGTCCCGGCAATGCCCTGACGTGGAAGGAACTGGCTGGCGACGACCCCGACCTCTTTTTGGAAGTCGTCCGCTTTCAGGAGACGCGCGATTACATCCGTTACATTTACGAAATCTACGCCGCCTACCGGGCAATTTACAGCCCCGTTCCATAAAACAGTGTCCCGAAGGGTAATCCTTCGGGACACTGCAAATCTACTTTCCAGCCTTCGCCAACACATCCGGCAGGAGTCGCGCCGCTTCCTCCACCTGCTCTGTCGAGCAGGAAAAGGCAAATCGAATGTGGTCCCGTCCGGCAGGTCCAAAGGCGGAACCGGGGGAAGAACCGATCCCAGCCGCGTCAATCAGATAGTTCGTCATGGACCAGTCATCCCGCTTTCCATCGTAACCGGGCCATTCGGGCAGGATGCGCGCCCACAAGTAGAACGCTCCGCCCGGCTTGAAGGCTTTGAGATAGGGCGCTTCTTCGAGCGCATCGAAGAGAATGTCGCGCCGCTTCTGGTATTCCTGCGCCATGGCTTTCGTCGCGTCCTGCGGACCCGTCAGCGCCGCCGCCGCACCGTATTGCGTCACCGAGTTGACGCCGTTGATGGTGCAGCGCACCAGTTTTTTGATACGCTCAAGGAGCAGGGGATCATTGACCACGAGATAGCCAAGCCGCAGTCCGCTCATGGCATAGGTCTTGGACATGGAATAGACGCTGATGGTGCGGTTCTGCGCGGCGGGCAGAGACCCAAGACTGACATGCTCCGCCCCATCGTACAGGACATGCTCATACGCCTCATCACTGACGAGGAGCAGGTTGTGGCGTTCGGCAATTTGGGCAATGGCTTCGAGTGTTGCGCGCGAAGCGACCACGCCGATGGGATTTTGCGGAGTGTTGACAAAGATGGCTTTGGTGCGCGGGGTAATCGCCGCCTCGATTTCGGCGGGGTCGTATTGATAGCCGTTCTCTTCCCGCAGGCGCACGGCAACCGGCTTGCCGCCGCCGAGACGAATGTTCTCTGCAATTTCCGTCCACATCGGGTCAGGCAGGATGACTTCATCGCCCTCCTCCAGCATGGCGCGGAAGAGGATGTACAAGCCGTGCATCGCGCCGTTGGTCACCACCACATGATCGTCGTTGGGAACGGTCAACTTGTTTTCGGTGGTGACTTTTTGATAGATGGCTTTACGCAGGATGGGGATGCCGGTGGAGGCGGTGTAATGGGTATGCCCGTCGCGCAGAGCCTTTTCCATTGCTTCGCGCACATGGACGGGAATATCAAAAGACGGGTCTCCCGACTCAAGGCGGAGCACTTTGCGCCCGCGTGCCTGCTGTTCGAGCAGACGGTCGCGCACCTGAACGATTGCCCCAAACGAAACCTGATCTACAATATGTGTCATTCCAATGCCTCCAGCAAATAAATTGGCGGGATTATGACACAGACATATCTACCTTACAAGAGGCAAAAAAATTCCCGGTCGTTCGGACCGGGAAGATACTTGCGAATCTTTTTATCCCAAATGCGCCAGGATGCGCTGGTGGACGGTTTCCACGTCCATGCCGACCACCGAAATCAATTTGTCGCGTCCCGTCTGCCCTGCCACAATATCCAGCCGCGACTTGGGGACGCCGAGAATGTCCGCAAGGAATTCAATCAGGGCAGTGTTTGCCTCGTTATCCACGGGCGGGGCAGAGAGACGCACCCGCAGGGTCCCATCCTCCAGCACTTCCACAATTTCATTGCGGCTGGCGCGCGGCGTTACACGCACTGCCAGCGCAGAACCTCGCTGACCGTCGTGCAGGTTGAATTTTCTATCGCTCATGGTTCACCTCAGGATATGGCATACAGGAAGCGGACGATTAAATTGGAGAACACTTGAATCAGGACAATCAGCACCAGCGGGCTGAAATCGAACATGCCCACCGGCGGCACCACCCGGCGGATGGGGTCGAGCAGAGGACGGACGAGGTTATCCACGCCCCGGCGGGCAGGATGATACGGGTCCACGAAATAGGACATCAGGACGGAGGCAATCACAATCCAAACGTAGATGTTGGCAAGGGTGCTGACGATTTGAGCAAGGAGTATCACAACGCTTCTTTCTCCGACTTATATTTGCGTGCGCCCACGATAGCCGTTCCCACTCTGACGAGGGTGGCGCCCTCCTCGACGGCAACCGGGTAATCGGCGCTGGTGCCCATCGAGAGGTCGCGCCAGTCTGCCTGGGGGAAGAGGGAAGCCAGATGGTCACGCAGCCGCCTCAGGCGTTGGAAGAAGCGGCGCGCGTCGTCCGGGTTGGCTTCGAGCGGAGGCATGGTCATCAAGCCTTGAACGCGCAGGTGAGGCAAATCCAAAATTGCTTCCACATCGGGCAGAAAACCATTCCACAGGCTTTCGTCCGAGGCGTTCCAGCCCGATTTGGTCGCTTCGCCGCCCACGTTGAATTCGAGCAGGACAGGCAGGCTGCGGTTTTGTTCTGCGGCAAAACGGTCGAGCCGCTGGGCAAGTTTGAGGCTGTCGAGGGAGTGTAAAAGTGCGAAATGTTCCGCCACGAGCCGCGCCTTGCGGCTTTGCACGTGACCGATCATGTGCCATTCTACCCCGCTTTGCGCCGGCAGGGATTGAATTTTCATAACACCTTCTTCGGGGTAGTTTTCGCCGAGAATACGCACCCCCGCTTCGATGGCGGCTTGCACAACTTCCAGCGGCTGAGACTTGGTGACCACCACCAGGCGCACTTCTTCGGGAGACCGTCCGCTGCGGCGGGCGGCGGAGGCGATTTGCTCGAGAGTGAAGTGGTAACGCTCGCGGATGCCGGCAACGAGGTCCGATGTCATACTGTTATTATATCTGGACTTGCACAAAAAGTTTTCGTCTCTACGTTTTTAACGGGAAAGCCCAAAACTCTTAGCCACGGATTTCACGAAGTCACACGGACAGGACATGTGCGGGCGTTCTCTAACGTCCGCTACGCCAGCGTAAGAGACGTCCCGCCCGAAACAGGAGAGCCAAGTTTTTCTTATCCGTTCATTCGCCGCAATAACGGATGAGCGCAATTCAGCGGGAAGCCAGCGAAATCAGCGCGCCGAAGCGTCCCGTTTTGCCTTTTTCGGCGCGGTGGGAGTACCAGTCGTCGGTGTGACAGGCGGTGCAGATACCAGCCAGTTCGATGCGGTGGACGCCGGCGCGTTCGAGCAGGTATTGATTTGCCCTCCACAGGTCGAAGTGAAGGCGGTCGCCGTGTTGAGGGAGCATCAGAGCGGCATCTTCGCCGAAGGTTTGATGCACCCGAACGATGACATCCTCCCCCACTTCGTAGTGGTCGGGTCCAATGGAGGGACCGATGCAGGCGATGAGGTCGGCGGGATTGGAGCCGTAACGCTCCCGCATCATCCTGACCGTTGCTCCCGCCACATCACCGACGGTTCCCTGCCAGCCGGCATGGGCGAGCGCAACCACGCCGTTGCGCGGGTCGTGCAGCAGGAGGGGGACGCAGTCGGCGAAGCGCATGAAAAGAGTGACCTCCGCTTTGTCGGTGAGGATGATGTCGGCTTTGTGGTAGGGTTCGTCGGGGCGGCGGGGAGCGTCGGCGCAGACGGCGTCGGCGCTGTGAACCTGCCACACGTCGAAGATGGAATCGGGACTGCATCCCAGCGCTTCGAAAGAGAGCAGGCGGTTGTGGCGGACGCGCTCGATGACATCGCCCACCGTCCCGCCCACGTTGAGCGAGTTCCACGGCGCAGGGCTGACGCCGCCATGCCGCGTGAAGACAGCGTGGCGCACCGGCAAAGAGTCAAATTGATAAAAGCGAAGTCCGTTTTGGGAGGCGAAGGGCATCGCAGGTCAGTTCCTTGAGGCAGAGGCAAATTTTTTGACGAAGAATTGACGCGTCTCTGCCATGGACTCTTCGATGGCGGGATAGGCAAACCAGGCGGTGGCAAAGCCGAAGAGTCCGCCGGTCAGCACGCGCAGGAGGGGCGTGCTTTCGCGGTAGGGCAAAATCTGCATGAGCCAGGTCCATTCCATCTGGCTGAAGAGCTGCGAGAAACCGTCCAAACCAACCGGCACCATGCCAATCAGAATCCATAACATCCAATGAAGGGGCTTTAGGCGGCGTCCGGTCACGGCGTAAAGAACGCCGAAGAGGAAGATGGCGGCATAGATTGCCAAGTCACGTTCGCAGAGGGCAATCTTGTATCCCATGATCTCGTTGCCGGTAAACTGACGCGCCTCGAAGCGGGAATAGGCATTGGGATTTCTCAAATCCTGAAGACCGGTGGCGGCTTCGAAGGTGATGACGCCCGGAATGCCCGCCTCTTCCAGCGGATAATATGGCTGCTCGCCAAACAGGAAGAACGACCTGAACCCGAACTGATGACACAGCGGTTTGTAGATGGTGTAAATGACATTGGCAGGACCCGTCAACCCGGCGTGCATGAAGACCGGCGCAAGGATCGGCAAGCCGAAGTAAAACAGCATTGTTAGGTTGAGCAACGCAAGGTAATGGCGGGAAATCCAGTAGAGGGCGCGGTCGGCAAAGGTGATTTGTTCTCCGCGCGCCACGCGTTCCTTGTGCGCCTCGCCGCCCACTTGGTCGAGTTGACCGCGGCGGTCGCTCGCCGCGCCGAGGGTGACGGCAAGTTTTTGCCGGTCAATGGGGGCTTTCAGGGTGTAGGGTCCGATTTGGACGACGGGGATTTCGAGCAGGTATGCCTTGAGGAGCACCGGGTCGGAGCGGATGTCAATTTCAACCAGACGGTGAGGGAATTTCTCCTGAAGCGCCTGAAGGTCGGCTTTTGCTTGTTCACAGAGGTGACAATCGGGTTTGGTGTAGAGGGTAACAGTAAGCATCGAGTTTGATTATAAAAGGTGACAGCCGCTTGTACGCGACTGTCACCTCGTCCTTTATCAATTAAAGACCAAAATCTATCCAGAAGAATTGTCCCGCCGCAGCGATGCGCCCGAAGATGCCGGAGAAGAGCATGAAGCCGACAACAACGAGGACGACGCCCATGCCCACTTCCACATAGTGCATGACCTTGCCATATTTTCGCAGTGTGAGCGTAACCCAGCCCACGCCCAGGGCGGCGATGAGGAATGGGATGGCAAGCCCAGCCGAATAGGCGGAAAGAAGCGTCACGCCGGTCGAGACGGAGCCGCCATTGAGGGAGAGGGTCAGGATGGCGCCAAGGACGGGTCCCACGCAGGGCGCCCATCCCGCCGAGAAGAAGACGCCCATCAGCGCCGAGGAAAGGTAGCCCCATTTACGGTCCGGCGCTTGCTGAACACGAGTGTCGTATTCGAGAAACTTGATGCGGAAGATACCAATCATGTGCAAGCCAAAGATAATGACGATGATGCCGCCCACTTTGGCAAGGATGTCGCGCAGGCTGAAGAGCAAACTTCCCAGCGAGGCAGTGGCAACACCCAGCGTAATGAAAACGACACTGAAACCCAGTACAAATGCCAGCCCGTGTGTGAAGGTGATGAAGCGGTTGCTTTCGGTGGTCTCGCCACCGGCGGCACGACCACCCAAGTAGCCGATATAAGCCGGGACAAGAGAAAAGACGCAGGGCGAGAGAAAGGACGCCAGCCCTGCGAGGAACGATAATCCGACGGTTACATTTGCGATGTCCATAAATCTCCTATCAGAAGTTGCGCTCCGACGTGACGACAATGGTGCCGTGGTCGGGAAGCGAAACGCGCATTTCGGTCTGCGCGAGGGATACATACGGCGTTGTCCAGCGGAAGATCCATTTGGCGTCTTCCGGCGTGACGTTGATACAGCCGTGCGAACGCTTCTCGCCGAAGGCATTGTGCCAGAACGCGCCGTGAATGGCAATGCCTTCCCCGCTGATCATGGTGGACCAGGGCACGGCGGGCGTGGAGTAGCCCGATTGAAATGTGCCGGCGGTCATGTTCAGCGAGACGATTTTCCAGTGTGTGAGCAGGTTGCCGACCGGCGTGGCAAGTTTGTTGTTGACTTCGCCGGTCACAGGGTCGAGAATCCCCTTGATGCCGCTGGAGATGCGGCAGAAATACACTTCCGTGCTGCCTTCGTAACAGGAAAGAGTTTGAAAATCGAGGTCAACGGCGATGCGCTTGTCGTTCGGGTCCACGTCCGGGCTGATGGGAGCGGCGTCCTGCTCGGTCAAAATCTTGAACGCCGCGCCGTCCGCCCAGTAAAACTCGCCATACGCCCCATAACCGTAGCCGTGCGGCACGTCCTCGTTCCAGCGGTATTCCACGAAGCCGTTGGTCGTGCGGATTTGGTCAATCCACACCACCTGCCCGTAGTACAGGCGCGGCGGGAAGTTGTAGGCGATGTGATCCTGCAGCCACGGCGAAGCGACGTTGCCCTCGTGCGCCAAATCCACATACGGCACGGTCACTTCCGCCCAAAAGCCGGGGACGCCGGGCGGCATTTCGGTAATGGGCGTGTTGGGCAGGTTGCGCGTGGGCTGAAGCACCGAGGCATAGATGTATCCCTGCGGCGTCTCGACGTAGCGCTGGTTGTTCAAACCGCCCACCACATTGCCAATCACCTCGCGGTTCCACTCCACCAGCGTATCGGCAGGAAGTTTGGCGATGGAGTTGTTCACGCCGGGGTCGTTGGTGGGAGTGCTCCGCAGGTCAATATCCGGGTCCACGGTGCGCCCGATGATGGGACTGTTGGGAAACTGCGGCAGGCGCTTCGGCGCGGAGAGCGCATCAAAATCGAAATTCCGAAAACGGTTCCATGCCAGCGCGCTCAGACCAGCCAGCCCCACGCCGGAGAGTTTTAGAAATTCGCGTCGCGACAAATTACGTTGCATTGATTTCCTCAGCAAAGGTTTACAAAGAACACCTGAAAAGTTTCGTACCATGTTCAACACGCGCAGGATGCGCTCTCCTGCGCATCCGTCCGTGATGTTAGAGAACGCATGGTATTGTGCGGCGGGAGGATAATCTTGATTTACGCCATCGTCAACGGGATTAAGAAAATCCTAATCTTCCAAATACGAGCGCAGGGCGCGCAGGCAGTTCAGGCTCACCTTATGCCCCACCTCGTCCTCGCAATAGACGATCTTTGCGCCCGCTTGTTCGAGGACAGCCACCGAGGCGCGGGCGCGGTCAATCGGCACCATGTCATCGCGCGTGCCGTGCGTGACGAACACCCGCTTTCCTGCCAGCGGATGGGTCTTGGCGTACACGTCTAGCCCGCTGGGGACGAAGCCCGCCAAAATCCCCATCTTGCGGACGCGCTGGGGATACAGGAACGCCAGCACATTGGACATCGCGCCGCCCTGACTGAACCCCATCACATCGAAATCGGGCGCTTCGATCCCCGCCGACGCCTGGTACGCATCCACGAGGCGGATCAACGCCTCAGCCTGGGGAATCAGTTCCTCGAGACTGGGGCGTCCGAAGGTCCCGGGCTGAAGCGGACGCCATGAGTAACCTCTCAGTTCCGCAGGATAAGGCGCACGCGGAGCAACCATCCAATAATGACGCGGCAGGTCTTTCGCAAAGACCCACATCGAGTTTTCGTCGCCGGTGTAGCCGTGAAGCAGGAGCAGGAGCCGGGCAGGTCTCACCGCGGCTTCCCGCACCCGCAATGTCCAGCCGTCGAATTGGAGGAGGGAGGTGTCACTTAGGTCTGGCACGGCTGAGAATCCAATCAATGACGAGGAAAACGGACAGGATGATGATGACCGGGAAGAGCGCCGCCATCAGGCAGGTGAGCCCCATGCCGGCGGCTCCGGGTCCGTAGATGAGGTAGATCAGCCCCACCCCCACGACGAACAGAAGGATGAACGCGCCGAGGGCAAGGCGTACGCCGGTTTGTCGGGAATATTCACGTAAGTCGCGCATGGTTTTTTTAGAGGTTCCAGAAGTGTATGATGAGCAGAGACCCGTTTTTCATACGCCGATGGTGCGGCGCAGACGGTATTGCCACGAAAAGAGACGCTTGAGTTCGGGCAGGGCGGCTTCGGCGGCTTGTTCGCCCAGTTTGGCAACCGCGCGGACATCCACCTGCTCGAGAACGTCAATGTGCGTGACCGGCGGGCGGATGATGACTTCGGGCTTGTCCACGGCAAGGCGATATTCGGTCACGGCGCGGTTGACCATATCGAGGGAACGGATGAAGACATCCAGCGCCTGTGTGTACGACAGGCGGCTCAGCCGTTCCAGGATGACCTGAGGGACATAGCCGGGCAGGGGAATGGTCCAGGTGCGGGCTGGGACGCCGAGAGGCGTGGTCAACACGACGGCAACCACCGGCAGATTGGGGGCAAGGGAACGGGCGGGAGCCACCGGCACCGGGTTCAATGCGCCGCCGTCCACCAATTCAAAGTCGCCGATGCGTTTGAGGGGGAAGATGCCGGGGATGGCAATGGTGGCGAGGAGGGCGTCCACCAGCGAACCTTCGGAAAGCAGGACTTCACGCCCGGAACGCAGATCGGCGGCGGTGAGGATGCAGGGAATTTTGAGGTCGGCAAAGGTGCGTTCTCCTATCGTGCTTTTCAGCCATTTGGTCGCACCCGCCAGACCAAGCAGAGAGGGTCCCTCCCCTTCGCCGTGACCATAGAGGCGTTTCTGGTCGAGGGAGGCGAACATGTCTTCGATTTCGTCCGGGGTGTAACCGAGCGCGAAGAAAACAGCGACAATGCCGCCGAAACTGGTGCCGGCGACGGCTTTTATGTTGAAGCCTTCTTTTTGGAGGCGGCGGATGACGCCAATGTGCGAGTTGCCTTTTGCGCCGCCCCCGCCAAGTGCAAGGGTGATGTTCATGAGGAATGTTTTACCACAAAATGCCGACGCTAGAGAGCGACTCTTGGAAAGTATCTAAAAAAGTATCTGCTCAGTCAGAGACTCTATAGGTTTTTCCTGTTTCGGTGGCAGTGGAGTAAAATTGAAACATCATCTCTTTGAAAATTTAGATTTTTTCCGATAGCCGGTTGGGTACATATTTTTGTCAGCGCGCCAAGATAAGCCGCCTAACCTGTATTTCCAGCCCTCATGTTGAGCGTTTACACGCAAATAACATATGACAAATTCGTTCCCGCTAATCATCATCGTCATTTTGTCGCTTGTCGTTCTTATAGCCTTTGCTGCTGGTTTTTTTGTTGGCTATGCCATTAAGAACCATTTCCGGTACAGAATCAGGGTAAACCAAAACCGGGGCGAAGCAGCTGTTTTCAAAGTAATTAAATCCAACTTTTCTCCACCGCAATTTCACTTGCTAAACAATATCACCATTCCGTTTCGGGATGGGACAACTCAAATAGACCATGTTTTAGTTTCAACAAAAGGAATTTTTGTAATTGAGACTAAAAATTATTCTGGTTGGCTGTTTGCTGATGAAAAGTCAAAGCAATGGGCGCAAGTATTTTACGGAGTAACACACAAATTTCAAAACCCTATTCACCAAAACTATCTTCATGTCAAGGCACTTGAACAGTTATTTGACTTTCTTCCAAAAGAGCAGATTCACTCTGTTGTCGTTTTTACTGGAAGCGCACAATTTAAAACCCCGATGCCAAAAGGCGTTTATTACCTTCATCAGTTGGTTGAGTTTCTAAACTCTTTTCAAAATGATGTTATTTCACCTAATCGTGTTGAGTTTTGCGTAGGACGATTGGAATGCAAACGCTATGAAGTAACAAAAATGACAGATATTCAACATCGAGCATATCTTGCTCGGAAGTTTGGTAAATCTATGGGCTGAAAACGCCTCATCATTTACAGACAACCGAGTCTTTTATCGCACAAAGAGCAAAGCCGAAAGGGCGCGGAGCAGGGCATCTACGTCGCGTTTTGTGTTGTAACCTTGAATGGAAACGCGGATGAGTTTATAGCCGTCCCTCACCCCTACGCCGTCTCCCAAAGCGGGAGAGGGACGCCAATTCAGAACGGGAATTTCAATCCTGTAGTCTTCGTAGAGGCGCTGTTTGAGCAGGGTGAGGTCAGTATCCGCTGGGAGGGGGGCGGCGGCGAGTTGGCAGAACCAGGCTTCAGTTTGGGGGTGAAGCGGGGCGAGTCCCGTCAAGTCACAAATCTGCGTCTGAGCGTGGGCGGCAAGTTGATGGCAGGAACGGCGCACTTCGTCCCAATGATGTTCCGCCTGAAACTCGATGGCTTTGGGAACCGCGAGAAAGGCGGCGATGTCGCGTGTGCCCCACCATTCGTGATGGTCAACAAAGGTCGAGCCGCTGGGGGTCTCGGACTCGTATCCCCACGACACAACCAGCGGCTTGAGCAAAGGCTGGACTTCGGGACGGGCATAGAGGAAGCCCGCGCCCTTCGGCGCACACAACCACTTATGCAGGTTGCCGCCATAAAAATCTGCGCCGAGGGAATCGAGGTGGAGCGGCAGTTGACCGGGCGCGTGCGCGCCGTCTATGACGGTGAGGATGCCCGCCTCGCGCGCACGGCGGATGATTTCTTTGATGGGGAAGATGATGGCGGTCGGCGAGGTGATATGGCTGAGGAAGATGACGCGCGTGCGCGGCGTGACGCCCCGCCAAAAGTCCTCGACAAATTTCTCTTCGGTGGTAAGCGGCAGTTCGATGTGCTGGTTGATGTAGCGGAAGCCGCGTTCTTTGGCAAGGAAGCGCCAGGTGCGGTCCATCGCGCCGTATTCGTGGTCAGTGGCGAGGACTTCGTCGCCGGGACTCAGTTCGAGCGAACGCGCCACGATGTTGACCGAGATGGTCACGTTCTGGGTGTAAACGAGGCTATCGGCGTGCGCCCCAAGGTATGCGCCGAGCGCGGCGCGCGCCTCTGCCATGAGACCTGTGAATCGTCTCCCCAGAAATTCGACGGGCTGACGCTCCAGTTCGCGCTGCCAGCGCTGGTATTCGCGGAAGACGGGCTTGGGAGTGGCGCCAAAGGAGCCGTGGTTGAGAAAGGTGACCGAGGGGTCGAGGAGGAAGTGTTGTTTGAGGTTTCGCATGGAAGGGATTATAGCGGGTATCAGGAAAATGTCACTTTTCGGCGGTTTCTGCATCTAAAAAACGAGTCTATGGCAAAGCCCAAACCGCAAGCAAAGAAAAAGGCGTCCAAGCCGCAGACCGTCCGAAAGTCCAAGCCCTGCCGCGCCCCGCGTTTCGGGCAGACCTGCCCGGAATGCGGCAAAGGCAAATTGGATTACGACGGTCTTTTGCAGTTGGTCTGTCCCGTTTGTGGATACCTGGCATCGGGCGGCGGGTTTACCTGATAAGATGCGTCCGCCGGCGTGACCGGCAACTTTAATTTCAAAGAGAAACTTCAAATGGAGCAATGGAAATGAGCAACAAGAAATCATCACGAAAGAACGCCCCGCAGAAAACTAAACAGCAAGCCTTCAACCCAACCCTTTTATGGGCGGGCTTGGGGATTCTGGCGGTCATCCTTGCCGGGGTCTTTTTCTTCAAACCCACCAGTTCCGCCACCGCTGAAGCATTGCCGCGCGAGGTCTCGGTGACGGAAGCCGCCGCCCTGCGCGACGCGGGCGCATTCATCCTCGACGTGCGCGAGCCGGAGGAATGGAACGAGAGCCACATCCCCGGCGCGACGTTGATTCCGCTCGGCGAATTATCTTCCCGCGTGAACGAGTTGCCGAAGGATCAGAAGATCGTGGTGGTGTGCCGCTCCGGCAACCGCAGCGCACAGGGACGCGATCTTTTGCTCTCGGCTGGGTTCGAGCAGGTCACCAGCATGGCAGGCGGCATCAAGCAATGGACCGCCGCCGGGTATGAAACGGTCAGCGGACCGTAGAATTTTGCAAATGAATTGCACACGGGCTGGATAACTACCAGCCCGTGTTTTTGTTTGGGGCATCAGTCCTTGTAGTCCAGCCGCTGGCGCACTGCCGCGGCGTGCGCGGTGAGACGTTCCTCGCGGGCAATAACCTCCGCCGCCGGACCAATCGCTTGCAGGGCGGATTCGTTCAATCCCACCAGGCTGATGATTTTGACGAAGTCCAGCACGTTGAGCGGGCTGGCAAAGCGCGCCGTCCCGCCGGTGGGCATGGTGTGGCTGGGACCGGCGACGTAATCGCCCAGCACCTCGAAACTGTTCTCGCCCAGGAACACGCCGCCGGCATTCTGCACGCGTTCGATATGCTCCCAGGGATTGCGGACGAGCAGGCAGAGATGCTCCGGGGCGTAGTCGTTGGCGAAGTCGAACGCCTGCTCCAGGTCACGCGTGACGACGATGCCGCTGTTGTTCGCCAGCGATTGGCTCAAAATCTCGGCACGCTCCAACGCTTCCATTTGACGGGCAACAGCCGCCTGCACTTTTTCCGCCAACGCGCGGCTGGGGGTGAGCAGAATGGCGGAAGCCAGCACGTCATGTTCCGCCTGCGCGAGCAAATCGGCGGCGGCAAATTCCGGGTTGGCGCTTTCATCGGCAATGACGAGGGTCTCGGTTGGACCGGGCAGCCCGTCAATGCCGACGATGCCATACACCTGACGCTTGGCGAGCGTGGTAAAGAGATTGCCGGGACCGCAGATTTTATCCACGCGCCGCACGGACTCTGTGCCAAACGCCAGCGCGCCAATGGCTTGCGCCCCGCCCGCGCAATAGACCGCGTCTGCGCCGGCGATGTGCGCCGCCGCAAGCACGGCGGGATGCGGAAGTCCGCTCTCGCGCTGAGGCGGCGAGACCACTGCCACAAACGGGACGCCCGCCACTTTCGCGGGGATGACGCCCATCAACACCGAACTGGGAAGCGACGCCGTGCCGCCCGGTGCGTAAATGCCCACGCGAGGAATCGGTCGCACCAACTGTCCCAGCGTGCCTTCCCGGTTGTTGTGAATCCAACTGATGGCGGGCTGACGGCGGTGGAAGTCTTCGATGCGCCGCGCCGCCAGTTTCAGGGAGTCGAGAAGCGGGGCGGGCAGTGAGTCGAAGGCGGATTCGATCTGCGCCGAAGTCACTTCAATCGCAGACAGGTCAATCGCGTCAATGCGTTTCGTCCAGTCACGCAGGGCGCGGTCGCCGCTGCGGCGCACGTCGTCCAGAATGCGGCGCACCGCCTCGTCCGGCGTGACGCGCTCGCCGAAGAGACCTTCCAGCCGCGCCAGCAGGGATTCTGGCACGGGCAGGTCGTCCCAGGCGTGGCGTTTCAAAATGGTTTGTTCAGCGGTTTCGGGTTCCAGAATGCGAAGCATGATTTGTTCCCATGAAGATAAGTTGTTTTCCTGACAGCGAAGCGATTATAATCCAGCGGAAATTTCCCTTCTGGAGGAGAAGCATGAAAACATTTCGCATCGTTCTCGTTTTTCTGCTCATCGCGCTGATGGCGTTGAGCGCCTGCGCTCCCAAGCCGAGCGAGCCCATCAAAATCCGCATCGGCACACAACCGTGGATCGGCTACGGTCCCTGGTGGATCGCGCAGGAGAAAGGGCTGTTCGCCAAGTATGGCTTGGAAGTGGAACTGGTGGACTTCGTGCAGGATACCGAGGTCAACGCCGCGTTCGCTTCGGGCGAGATGGACGCCGCCAACCTCGCCACCCACACAGCCATCAAGTTGTTCGCCAACGGCGTGGACCTGAAAGTGGTCCTGCTGGAAGACGCCTCCTATGAAGCCGACGCCATGCTGGCGGTCTCGGGCGTGCAGACGATTGCCGACCTGAAAGGCAAGGGCGTGGCTTACGAGGAAGGCTCCACCAGCGACCTGCTGTTGAACTATGCGCTCGCGCAGAACGGCATGACGCTGGCAGACATCACCCCCGTCCCCATGCCCGCCTCGGACGCCGGCTCCGCGCTGATTGCCGGACAGGTGGATGTGGCGGTGACGTATGAGCCGTACATTTCCGCGGCGCTGGCAGAGAGCAAGGATGTGCATGTTCTCTACACGGCTGGTGAACGCCCCGGCTTGATTTCGGATGTCTTCGTGGTGAGCGGCAAGTTCGCGCAGGAAAATCCCGAAGCGGTCAAAGCGCTGCTCAAGGTCTGGGATGAAGCGATGGCATTCTACAAGTCGAATCCCGACGAGGCGAAGAGCATCATCGCCAACGCGGTCGGCAGTTCGCTGGACGAACTCGCCACCGCCTTCGACGGCGTGCAGTTCTACGACCTGAAAGCCAACCAGTCCGAATTGAGCGGCGCGTTCATGGAGACCATTCAGGACGTGGCGGAAGTTTCCAAGTCCATCGGCTTGTTCGAAACCATCCCCGATCTCAAGAAGATGGTGGACGCTTCGTATTTGAAGTAGGTTGTTGTAGGGCAAGTCTTCTGACTTGCCCTACATTTGACGTTAGAGTTGACGTTAGCCTGTCCTGGACGGACAGTCCAAGGAGAACGTCAACTACGCTGCGCCATGCCATGAAAAAAAATTCTTCCCATCTTCTCGAATTGCGCCGACCGATTCCGCCCGCCTGGTATTGGGGAGCGGGGCTGGGCTTTATCGGCATCTTTCTGCTGGCTTGGTTTCTGCTCACCTCGCTGGGAGTGGTGCCGCGCATCTTCCTCCCTTCGCCGCTGGCAGTGTGGAACGAGTTGCTGCGTCAGGCGCAAAGCGGCATCCTCTGGCAGGACGCCAGCGTCAGCCTCTACCGCATTTTCATCGGCTGGCTGATTTCCACCCTGCTCGCCGTTCCCATCGGAATTCTGATGGGCAACTTTCACTTCTTCGAGGGGCTGTTCGAGCCGTTCATTGACCTGGTGCGCTACATGCCCGCCGTGGCGTTCGTCCCGCTGACGATTCTCTGGCTGGGCGTGGGCGACACACAGAAGTTCGCCATCCTGTTCATCGGCACATTCTTTCAGGAAGTCCTGCTCATCATGGACAACGTCAAGACCGTGCCGCGCGAGTTGATTCAGGTCAGTTCCACCTTCGGGCTGAGCAAGTGGGAGATTCTGCGCGATGTCATCCTGCGGGCGGCAATGCCGGGCATCTGGGACACTTTCCGCATCACGCTCGGCTGGGCATGGACGTATCTGGTCGTGGCGGAACTGGTCGCGGCGAGCGTCGGCTTGGGCTACCGCATCATGCGCGCCCAGCGCTTCCTCGAAACCGAAACCATCATCCTCGGCATCCTCATCATCGGCGCGATGGGCTTGCTCACCGACTATCTCTTCAAGATGACATACAAAAAACTCTTCCGCTGGGCGGTGCAGTCGCGATGAGCCTTCCGAAACTTCACGTCGAGAACGTCTCCAAACGTTTCAATCTTGAACAAGGGGAAAGCCTGCTGGCTGTGCAGGAGGTCTCGCTGACGGTTCAGCCGAACGAATTCGTCTCGCTGCTGGGACCTTCGGGCTGCGGCAAGTCCACGATTTTGATGATGGCCGCAGGCTTGGAGGAAATCAGCGAGGGGCGCATCCGCGTGGACGGGCGGGAGATCGAGGGACCCGGTCTGGATCGCGGCGTGGTGTTTCAGTCCTACACGCTCTTCCCTTGGCTGACGGTCGCCGAAAACGTGCGCTTCGCCCTCAAGAAGAGCGGCATGGACGCGGCGCGGCAGGACGAACTGGTGCGCCGCCATCTCGAACTGGTGGGGCTGGCGGATTTCGCCGCCGCGTATCCCAATCAACTTTCGGGGGGAATGCGCCAGCGCGTCGCCATTGCGCGGGCGCTGGTTTACCGTCCGCAAATCCTGCTCATGGACGAACCCTTCGGCGCACTGGACGCCCAGACGCGGATGCTGATGCAGGAACTTTTGCTGGAAGTCTGGCAAAAAGACCGCACGACCGTCCTCTTCGTCACCCACGACGTGGACGAGGCGATTCTGCTCTCGGACCGAATCTACGTGATGACCGCCCGCCCCGGGCGCATCAAAGCGGAACTGCGGGTGGACCTGCCGCGTCCGCGCCGCTGGCTGGAGACCGAAGGCTCGGCGCGCTTCACCGAACTGCGCCGCGAGGCGCTTCGTCTTCTGCACGAGGAAGTGCGGCGCGCCGCGGATACGTCCGCCGGCTGACGCGCCCCCGCAAACCGGCTCAGCCTTTCAACACCTGCCGCATCATCCCCTCCACAGCCCGATAGACCGGCGACTCGTCCCCCAATTCCACCAGCGGCTTGCCGGAGAATTCGAACTTGGCAAGTTCCTCGTTTGCAGGGATGATGCCGAGCAAAGGCACATCCATTCTGTCGGTCAAGGCTTTGAGCGCCTCTGGCATTTCCCCTTGCAGGCGGTTGATAATAAGATAGGCATTCTCGATGTTGATGTCGAGTTCCTTGCGCATGTCTGCAATGCGCTGTGCGGCGACCAGTCCGCGCTGGGTTGGGTCGCTGACGATGAGCAGGTGCTGGACATCGCGCGTGGTGCGGCGCGAGAGATGTTCCATTCCCGCCTCGTTGTCAATCACGACATAGGCATAGTGGCGGCTCAAGCCGTCAATCACCTCGCGCAGGTTGTGATTGACCGCGCAGTAACAGCCGGGTCCCTCGCCGCGCCCCATGGCAATCAGGTCAAAGCGTGAGCCCTCCGCCAGCGCCGAGCGGATGTGATAATCCAGATAGTCGCGTTTGTTGACGCCGCCGGGTAAAGCCCCCATTGCCGCGCCACCCTGCGCCAGCGACGATTTGACCTGTTCCAGCATATCTTCGCGGATGTCGCCGACCGTCCATTCGAGGTCGAGCCCCAGCACCATGTTCAAGTTGGAAGAGGGGTCGGCGTCAATGGCGAGGATGCTGCCCGTCTGGTTCCGGGCGAGGTATTTGATGATCATGGCGGCGACGGTGGTCTTGCCCACGCCGCCTTTGCCTGCGAGTGCGATAGTGGTGGTCATAGAGTCTTTAGTCTGGTAGTCGGATAGTCTGATAGTCTGATAGTCGGAGGGTCGGATGGCTTGTGTCAAAAGGGTTTTGGGGTCACTCGATGATTTCGTCACGGGTGAGTTCGCTGAGGGCGGCGGCAATCCGCTGCGTTGCAAGTCGCAAACTTTCCACATGGTCATATACGGGAATGCCGAGCCTGTCCGCTTCCTGCACTTTCAAATCGGCGGGGAGCCAGCCCAGCAGGGGCAATCCGGGAGTTTCGGTCTCGAGGAATTTGGCTTCTTCATCGTTTCGCACTTTATTCCCCACAAGATACAACCGCTGCAAGCCGATGTCGTTCGCCAGTTTCTTGATTTGCGCGGCAGTGCCGAGACTGCGCCGCGTCGGTTCGGCAACGACCAGCATGGCATCTACAAAATCCACCGTTGCCCTGCCGAGGTGTTCGACGCCGGCGTACATGTCGAGCAGCAGGATGTCATCGTCACGGAAGAGCAGGTGAGTGAAGAGCGTTTTCAGCATCGCAGACTCAGGGCAGATGCAGCCGGAGCCGCCCACATCCACGCTCCCCATTTCGAGCAGGCGTACGCCGCGATGGACGACGCTGAAGCGTTCGGGAATATCGTCCACGCGCGGGTTGAGAGTGAAAAAGCCGCCGATCGTTCCCGGTTTTGCGCCCGTGCGTTCTTCGATGAGGTCGTCCATTTCGGCGATGGGGCGAAGTCGGGCGCGCAGGTCGGGAGGAAATCCCAGCGCGCCAGCCAGACACGGAGAGGGATCGGCGTCCACTGCCAGCACCTGCCGCCCCCCATCGGCATAGGATTGGGCAAGCAACGCCGTGAGCGTGGTCTTGCCTACGCCGCCTTTGCCTGTGATTGCAAGTTTCATGGTTGGTTCCTCATCACGAGCATTTTGAAAATCAGGCTCTACCGTTTTTAACGGGAAAACCCAAAAACCTTAGCCACGGATTTCACAAATTCACACGGATTGTCTAAAAAATTCGTGAAAATCCGTGTGAATTCGTGGCATAGAATCTTACTCACGAGGCATAATCCCGCCAGAAACGGGAGAACCGAAAATCAATCGAAAAAAAGCGCGTAGAAGACGTTCTCCAAGTCGCTGGAGCGCAAAAGAGCGCATCCTACGCGGAAACTGGTGTCAAGAAGTATTTTTCAAAACGCACATATAAGCATTTTACATTTGCCATGCTGCGCGGGATAGTGACAGAGTTCCTCTTGTTTGACGAAATTGGTTTTGTGTTATCCACACCGTCAGCGTTAGAGAACGCGGACTATACGTGGATAATCTTCCGCGTCAACATGCTTCCCAAAATGGCGCAGGCATCTATGGGCAGGTAATGACTTGCCGACTCATCGAACAGGATTTTGCATGAGGAGGGAAAATCTTCGTCGCCAAGCCAGAAGGTGACCAGCAGCGGTACACACGGCAGGGCTTGAAACACAAAAGAGGCAGAAGCAATCTCAACAGATTTGCCGCCCTTGTGGGCGCACGTCCGTTTGAATGCATCCAAGTTCAGCCCAAACTTTTTTGCAATCGCATCGCCGCTGTAACTCTGAAACGCGGCGTTGTACATACGCCCATCGGGCAGGTCGGCAAAGGAGACCCAACGTCCCGATACAGGCATGCCGTCGGCAGTGACGAGATAGTACAACAGCAGCGCTTGTTGAAAATCGGGGAGCGGGTTGTCATGATGGTCATAGCCTGTCAACTCTGGGAAGGGGAAGAGACAAACCTCCCCGAACAACGGGATTCGCAACTCGCCGCGGTTCGGACCCAGCGTCAGCCAGGAACAGGCGCTTCGGACGGCGACCAGGCTTGGGTCCTGAACCCGAAGCGTGGACTTCATCTCTTGCAGACGTTCGGTCAGTTGAGACGGTGTAGCTTCAGGGTTGGGCAGTTTCCAGTCCTTGTTCATGTCTGTCATCATTCATTCTTATTGTCATTATAGCCATCCGCCGATGGATTGCACAATAAAACTCGTGTTAGGTACATTTATCAGATTTTCTAATGACAATATTCATAATTTCGTTGTACGCCAAAATGCTAGAATGAAATTTGGGAAGAGTCTAGACTTTTAGAGGTGTCTTCGCATCGTGTCATCATCCCATTCATTGAGGAGGTGCCGCATGAAGACGAAGACCTTCGAAGCGCCTGCGCTCTATGGCGATCATCACGTCCTGGAGGTGAGGCGAATATTACTGGCAATGGAAGGGGTTATTGATGTATATGCCAGCAGTGCATTCCAAACCATTCAAGTGACGTTCGATCCCGAAAAAATCCAAGAGGGAGACATCGAGGCGCGTTTGCGCGAGGCGGGCTATCTGGATGAGCTGCCGGTTCCCGCCGAACCCGGCGGCGCGATCCGCAAAGCCGAGGATGACGGGATTTATCGTCATACCGCCGTGTATGAGACGGTGAAGAACACGGTGGCGTTTGCCCAGCGCGTGCCATACAGCGGACGCCCACTCTGGCCCTGCCCGGGGATGGGGGCGGTGAAGGTGGAGGAGTAGTGCGAGAGTTATCTCGCACGGCGACATGGCGACATGAATGTCGCGGTACCGAGAGGTGAAACATGCCCAAGAAACGTGACATCAAGGAGTACTCGACCGACCCTGCCGCGCAGGAGATGCTCCTCCGCGCGGAGGAACTCGGCATTGGCACGGCGTTTACGCGCGCCGACGCGATGGTCCCGTGCAACATCGGCGGCGCGGGGATGTGCTGTAAGCAGTGCGGGATGGGTCCGTGCCGCCTGACCAAGAGCGGCGAGACAGGCGTGTGCGGCGCAACGCTGGATACCATCCAGGCGCGCAACCTGACGCGCTCCATCGCGGCGGGCGCGGCGGCGCACTCCGATCACGGGCGCGACATGGCGTTCCTGCTCAAGGCAACCGCCAAAGGCGAGGCGGAGGGATACAGCATCCGCGACGTTGCCAAACTACGGATTGTGGCTTCGAAGTATGGAATCAAGATTGAAGGTCGCGCCCCCGAAGAAATCGCCAACGATTTAGCCGACCTGTACATTTCGCAGTTCGGTCAGCAGACAGGCGAGATCGTCCCTGCGACGCGCGCGCCGAAGAAACGCCAGCAGTTGTGGCGCGAGCAAAAGGTCTGGCCTCGCGGCATTGACCGCGAGGTAGTGGAATGCCTGCATCGCACACATATCGGCGATGACCAGGACCCCGCGCATATCCTGAATCACGCCATCCGCACGGCGCTGGCGGACGGCTGGGGCGGCTCGATGATTGCCACCGACATCTCGGACATCCTTTTCGGCACGCCCGCGCCGATTTTGGGACAGGCGAATTTGGGCGTGATTAAAGAAGACATGGTCAACGTCGTCGTGCATGGACACGAGCCGAGCCTGAGCGAGATGATTGTCGCCGCGTCGCAGACGCCTGAAATCATCGAGTACGCCAAAGCGGCGGGGGCGAACGGCGTCAACCTTTCGGGCATCTGCTGTACGGCAAATGAAATTCTCATGCGACAGGGCATCCCTGCGGCGGGGAACTTCCTGCATCAGGAACTTGCGATACTCACCGGCGCGGTCGAGGCGATGGTAGTGGACGTGCAGTGCATCATGCAGGCGCTGGTGGGACTGGCGCAGAACTTCCACACCAAGATCATCACCACCTCGCCGAAGGTCAAAATCACGGGGGCGACGCACATCGAATTCGACGAACACAAGGCATTGACCATCGCCAAGCAAATTTTGAAGACGGCGATTGACAACTTCAAGAACCGCGACCGCTCGAAGATGCACATTCCGCAAATCAAGGAAGATGTCATCCCCGGCTTCTCGCACGAGTACATCAACTACATGCTCGGCGGTTCGTACCGCGCGTCATTCCGCCCGTTGAACGACGCCATCATGGCGGGACGCATCCGCGGCGTGGCGGCGATTGTGGGATGCAACAATCCGCGCTCGTCGCAGGATTACCTGCACAACACCGTCGTGAAGGAACTGCTCAAGAACGACGTACTCGTCGTCCAGACGGGGTGCGGCGCGATTGCCGCGGGGAAGTTGGGGCTCCTTTTGGGCGAAGCAGGCTTGACCGAGGTCGGAAGCGGACTCCGCGAAGTCTGCGAAACGGTCGGCATCCCGCCCGTCCTCCACATGGGTTCGTGCGTGGACAATACCCGCATCCTGACCGTGCTGACGCAGATGGTCGAAGAGGGCGGCTTGGGCGACGACATTGACCAAATCCCCGCCGTCGGTCTCGCGCCCGAATGGATGAGCGAAAAGGCGCTGGCGATTGCCACGTATTGCGTCGCTTCGGGCGCGTACGTCATCTTTGGCGGCGCATCGCCCGTGAGCGGCATGCCCGATAGAGTCAGCGACAGCGACCTGGTGCTGAAATTCATCAGCGAGGGTTGGGAAAAACTCTACGGCGGCAAACTCGAATTCATCCCCGACCCGCAAAAGATGATCGAAGCCACGCTCGCGCACATTGACAAGAAGCGCGCCGCGCTCGGTCTGCCCGCGTGGGAGCCGAACAAGTTCGGGCGCAGCGGCGATTGGCGAATGCGTGAGTTGGAGGCGCTGCCGCTGGAAAAGAAGCGCGAAGCCATTTACGGATGAGTGGTAATTGGTAAATGGTAATTACCAATTACTAATTACCAACCGCGAGGAGAACTTATGTCAAAATACATTGCCACCCGAGCCACGCGCGGCGCGAACGCGCTGGTGACCGAAGCCGAAATCATGCTCAACAAGGCGTTGAAGGAAAAAGGCGCAGATACGCCCGTCGCGTTCCCGAACACGGCTTACTACCTCCCCACCATCCTCGGCATGACGGGCAAGGCGGTCGAAAAACTCGGCGACCTTCAGCCTGTGTTGAAGTACGCACGCGACTTGCTCCATCCGATTCCCGCCTTCTCGAAATGGACTCCCTACCTCGGCGAGACTCTCGATTCCGGCATGGCAACGCTTCTCGCCGCCGAGGCGATTGAGGCAATCCGCTTCGTTTACGGACTTCAGCCTGAGCCCATGCCCGGCTTCAAACTCGCGGGCGGCACATCCTTTACAAGTCCTGACGCAAACAACAAAGAAGGGGAAGGCGGAACAGACGGGCATCTGAATGGACCCATTGACGATATTCAACTCCGTTCATGGGGCATTCAACTCGTGGACGGTCGCATGCCCGGCTTTGCCGCGATTGTGGGCTGCGCCAAGTCGAACGAGGTCGCCGTCAAGATTGTGCGTGAGTTACAACGCCGCAATATTCTGACCTTCCTCTCAGGCAACGTCAACGGGCGGAGCATCATCCATCAACTCATCGAAGAGGGCGTGGAACTCGGCTACGACACCTACACCGTCCCGTTCGGCACGGACACCATCTCTGCAATTTACGCGCTGGGATTCGCCACCCGCTCCGCCCTGACCTTCGGCGGGCTCAAGCCTGGACAGTCGCGCGAAATCCTGCTCTACAACAAAGATCGCGTCTTCGCCTTCGTGCTGGCGTTGGGCGAAGTGGACGATTTGAAATATGCCGCCGCCGCGGGCGCCATCAACTTCGGCTTCCCCGTCATCGCAGATACGGTCATCCCCGAAATTTTGCCGACAGGCGTGACCACCTACGAGCATGTCGTCTCGATGCCGTTCAATCAAATCGAAGGCAAGGACGATCTGGAGCGCGCCGAGCGTCTCGTTCAGAAATGTATCGAAGTGCGCGGCGTCAAGGTCAAGGTCTCGCATGTGGACGTGCCCGTCCCGTATGGCTCCGCCTTCGAGGGCGAGGTCGTCCGCAAGGCGGATTTGCGCGTGGAGTTCGGCGGCAAGTACAGCCGCGCCTTCGAGTATCTCTACATGACGCCGCTGGACGAAGTGACCGACGGCAAGATCGAAGTCATCGGACCCGATTTCTCCAACGTCCCGCCGCAGGGTCACATGGACTTGGGCATCGTCATCAAAGTGGCGGGGCGGCAAATGCAGCAGGACTTCGAGCCAGTGCTGGAGCGGCAGGTGCATTACTTCGTCAACGGCGCGAGCGGGATTCAGCACGTCGGTCAGCGCGACATCGCCTGGATCCGCATCTCGAACGCCGCGGCAGACAAAGGCTTCACCCTCGAACACTTCGGCAAGATACTGCACGCCCGCTTCCACGAGGACTTCGGCGCGATCGTGGACAAAGTGGAAGTGACCATCATCACCGACCCCGCGCTCCACGCCGAATGGCTGGAGAAGGCGCGCGCCGCCTACGACTTCCGCAACAAACGCCTCGCCGACCTTACCGACGACAAGGTGGAGGAGTTCTACTCCTGCACACTTTGTCAGTCGTTCGCACCGAATCACGTCTGCGTGGTCTCTCCCGAACGGCTGGGCTTGTGCGGCGCGTACAACTGGCTGGACTGCAAAGCCTCCTACAACATCAACCCGACGGGACCCAATCAGCCCATCAAACTTGGGAAACTGCTCGACCCCAAGAAAGGCTACTGGCAGGGGACGAACGATTACGCCAAGATCGGCTCGCACGGCGTGGTGCAGGAAGTCTCGATGTACTCCATCATGGAAAACCCCATGACCGCCTGCGGATGTTTCGAGTGCATCGTCATGCTCATCCCTGAGGCAAACGGCGTGATGGTCGTCTCGCGCGAGGATACCTCCATGACCCCCGCAGGCATGACCTTCTCGACTCTGGCGGGCATCGCAGGCGGCGGTCTGCAAACCCCGGGCGTGATGGGCGTGGGCAAGTATTACCTCATCAGCCCCAAGTTCATCTCCGCCGACGGCGGCTTCAAGCGCGTGGTGTGGATGTCATCGGTGCTGAAAGAAACCATGAAAGAGGAATTCCAAAAGGTCTGCGAGCGCGAAGGCGACCCCGACCTGCTCGACAAGATCGCCGATGAGCGCAGTGTGACAACCGTCGAAGAACTGCTCGCCTGGCTGGAGGCGCACAATCATCCCGCCATGGCGATGGAGCCGATGTTCTAGGTGAATTGGTAATTGGTAATTGGTAATTGAAGTTCGGCAGGGGTTGCCCTCTTTGAGGATGCTTCGCGAAAATCCCGCCTCAGCACACGAAAGCCCTTCGGAGTGGTGTGCCGAGCCCCGCCGGGGCTTCCATGAACTGAGCAGGGGATTTATCCCCGCGAGAAACAATATGAAACCGCTTCTCGTCCGTGACCTGATGACCGTCGGCGTGCCGACCTGCAAATGGAACTCGCCCATCCGCGACATCGCGCGCTTTCTGCTGGAGCATCACGTCGAGGCGATGTGCGTGCTGGATGCGGAGGGTCACAGCATCGGCGTGGTGGGTGAACAGGAATTGGTCGCGGCGTATGGCAGAGAGGAACTCGACACGCTCACAGCCGAAGACATCATGAGCGAAGGCGTGCCAGAATTGAATCCCGACCTCCCGCTCACCGCCGCGGCGCAGATGATGAAGGACAGGGGCATCCGCATTGCATACATGATGCACAACTCGGCGGGCATCATCTACCCTGCCGCGTACATTTCGTATCGTCACATCCTGCGTCACATCGCGGCGAGGGATGAAAAGGATTTGAAAGATTTGGGTCTCGCGGCGGAACGCAAGTCGCCGCTGGAGCAGTTTATCGAGAGGCGAGATGAAGCAAGGAGGAAGGCAGGATTGCTGTAGATAACGTAAACACGTAGACAGGTACGCATGTAGACATGTAACCGTAACCTGTTTCCTTGTGTACCTGTGTACTTGTGTACTTTTCTACCTGTGTACTTGTATACCCCACTGGAGGCACACATGCCCATCGAAATCCCTAAAGACAAATGGCCCGGAAGCATCCGCACCGTGACCATCGGCGCGACCAGCGCGGAAGGAGGCACGCGCGCCAAAACCGTCACCGTCGGCGGCGGGACGACGATGCCTTATCTGCACTTCGAAGCGCCGACCCCAAACAAACCCGCCATCGCCATTGAAATCAAGTCGCGCAAGCCCGAAGACTGGTCGCCGCTGCTGGCAGAGGTCTGGGGCGCGGCGATGGCAGATCCCGCTCAATGGGCGAAAAAGGCTGAAGAAGCGGGAGCAGACCTTCTCGTCCTGGCATTGACCGTCGAAGATAGTCCCGAAGATGCAGTGAAAGCGGTCAAATCCGTATTGGGCGCAACGGGACTCCCGCTCATCGTCTGGGGTCCTGGGCAGGCGGAGAAGGACAACGAACTGCTTGTGGCAGTTGCCGAGGCGGCGAAGGGCGAGCGGCTTGTGCTGGGAATCTGCGAAGACAAAAACTACCGCACCATCGTTGCGACGGCGATGGCGAACGGACATCTCGTGCAGGCGCGCGCGCCGATGGATGTGAACCTCTCGAAACAGTTGAACATCCTCATCAGCGACATGGGCATGCCCAAAGACCGCATCCTCATGGACCCGACCACGGGCGCGCTCGGCTACGGCATGGAATACGGCTACTCGGTGATGGAACGCCTGCGTCTCGCCGCGCTGCAAGGCGACGCAATGACTCAATTCCCGATGATCGTCACGCCCGGCTTCGAAGCGTGGAAGACGAAAGAGGCGAAGGTCGGCGAAGGCATCCCCGAAGCGTGGGGCGATTGGAAAGCCCGCGCGATTCATTGGGAGACGCTCACCGCGCTGGCGCTGGTCGAATCGGGCGCGGATATTGTGGTGTTGAGGCATCCTGAGTCGGTGAAGCGAGTCAAGGATGCGATTGGCGAATTGGTGGTTGCGTGATTGGTAATTAGTGATTGGTAATTGACTCTTCACGCAAGAGGTTAAGTGAAAGGCAGTATCGCAACATTCATGTTGCCGCGTAAAACGAAAGGCAAAATTCTCTACCGTTTACAAAGGAGACAACATGGCTCTCAGCGGCATCCAAATCTACAAACTCCTCCCTCAAACCAACTGTAAAGAGTGCGGCTTTCCCACCTGCCTTGCCTTTGCAATGAAACTCGCCGCCAAGCAGGTCGAACTCGGCGCGTGTCCGTATGTCAGCGAAGAATCGAAAAAGCAGCTCGCCGAATCCGCCGCGCCGCCGATTCGCCTCGTCACCCTGAAAGCGGACGGCAACGAAGTCAAGGTCGGCAACGAAGTCGTGATGTACCGCCACGAAAAGACCTTCTACAACAAGCCTGGTCTGTTCCTGCGCGTCAAAGCCAGCGACCCCGACCTCGCCAAAAAGGTCACGCAAGCCGACGCCTACAAGGTCAACTACGTTGGCATGGACTTCAGCCTCAACGGCTACGCCATCGAAGCGGATGGTGACTTGACGGCGGCTGTCAAAACCGTGCGGGAAGTGACGAAGCGTCCGCTCATCCTCATCTCGAACGACGCGGCGGCTCTGGACTCAAGCCTCAGCCTGCTCGCTGGGGAAACAGCCTTGATCTACGCCGCAAGCGAATCCAACTACGAATCCCTGGCGGAGGTGGCGAAGAAACACAAAGCCGTCCTCGCCGTCAAAGCCGACACGCTCGACGCGCTCGCCGACCTGACGCAAAAGATTCAAACGAAGGGCGTGGAAGACATGGTCCTCGACCTCGGCGGAAAGAACCTCGGCGACTGGCTGATGCGCTCCACGCAAGTCCGCAGGCTGGCGCTCAAGAACTTCCGTCCGCTGGGGTATCCCGTCATCTTCTTCGCCGCGCAGAACGGGGTCGAGAAGGAGGCGGTCTATGCCGCGCAGGCGATTGCGAAATATGCAGGCTTCGTCGTCATTGACACCTTCGCGCCGGAGATGATCTATCCCCTGCTCGTCCTGCGCGAGAACCTCTACACCGACCCGCAAAAGCCGATTCAGGTTCAGCCTGGCGTGTACGAAATCAACTCGCCAAAACCCGAAAGCCCCGTGCTGGTCACCACCAACTTCAGCATCACCTACTTTGCCGTCGCCAACGAAGTGGAAGGAAGCGGCTTGCCCGCCTGGCTGGTCGTCACCGACGCGGAGGGCATGTCGGTGCTGACGGCGTGGGCGGCGGGCAAATTCGACGCGGAACGAATCGCCAAAGCCATCAAAGGCTTCAACGTTGCGGACAAAGTCAGCAAAAAGCGGCTCGTCCTGCCTGGGCATGTCGCCGTGCTTTCGGGCGAAGTGGAAGAGGAACTCCCAGGCTGGGAGGTGCGCGTCGGTCCGCGTGAGGCGGTGGATCTGCCGGCGTTTATGAAACAGGCGCTCAATTAATTTGGTAAATAGTAAATAGTAATTGGTAAGTGGCAATTACCATTTACCAATCACCATTTACCAATTACCGATCACTCATGAATCACTCCCTCACCTTCACCCACGACGAGAAGCAAGCCAGCGTCACCGTTCCCACGAACACCCTGCTGGCAGATGCCGCGCGCTTGGCGGGGATTGACATCGGTCAGCCGTGCGGCGGGCAGGGACGCTGCGGTCGCTGCGCCGTGCAGGTGACGGAGGGACAAGTCCGCCGCCGCAGTACGCTGCGCCTCTCGGAAGCGGATGTGGCTCAAGGCTATGCGTTGGCGTGTCAGACCGTCGTCGAGGGCGACGCGGCGATTTACGTCCCGCCGCAGGAGAAGATCGAACGCCGCCTCACCACCGACCGCGTCGTCGCCGAAGTCACGGTTCCAGAAGATTACGAATATCCGTTCTCGCAGACGGTTCGCCGCGTTCATTTGACTTTGACACCGCCCAGCATGGACGACCAAACCGACGACTGGGCGCGCCTGCAAACCGCATTTCGCCTCCAGCGCCGCTTCGAAACCGTGACCTGTTCCCTGCCCCTGCTCCGAACAATCGGCTCCACGCTTCGAGCGGGCGACTGGAACGTCACCGCCATCGTCGAAATCTCCCGACCATCAGACCATCAGACTATCCGACTGATAGACTTGCGCCCCGGTCACGAAGACGAATACTCCCCTCTCTGGGGCGCGGCGATTGACATCGGCACCACGACCGTCACGCTCTGGCTGGTGGATTTGGTGACGGGTCAGGTCAAAGCACAAGTTGCAGAATATAACGGACAAATTGCACGCGGCGAGGACGTGATTTCCCGCATCATCTACGCCAGCAAAAACGGCGGCGCGGACGAACTCCGTCAGCGCGTGCTGGATACCATCAACGAACTGCTGGAGAGGGCGTGCAAGCGCGTCAAACTGCCGCAGGGCAAAGTGACCCCCGACCAAATCGTCAAAGCGACCATCGCGGGCAATACGACGATGATGCACCTGTTCCTTGGCATTCCCGCGGCGAGCATCCGCCTCTCTCCGTTCATCCCTGCGGTCAACCATCCGCCTGCGCTGACGGGACGCGAGGTCGGCTTGAACGTCAACCCCGAAGCGGCGGTGGACTGCCTGCCTGGAGTTGCCTCCTACGTTGGCGCAGACATTACAGCGGGCGTGTTGTCGTCGGGTCTCGACAGCGCGGAAAATGTGACGCTGTTCCTCGATGTCGGAACAAACGGCGAAACCGTGTTGGGCAATCGCGATTGGCTGGTGACGTGCGCCTGCTCGGCGGGTCCTGCCTTCGAGGGCGCGGGCGTGGTCAACGGCATGAGGGCAACCACTGGCGCCATCGAAGAGGTGTGGATCAACAGCGACACGCTCGAACCGACCTACCGCGTCATCGGCGGAGGCAAACCGAAGGGCATTTGTGGATCGGGTCTCATCGCGCTGCTCTCGGAGGCGTTCCTCACGGGAGTCATTGACAAGGGAGGCAACGTCAAATTGGACGCGCCCAGTCCGAGGGTCCGCGAAGGAGCGCACGGCGGAGAGTACGTCGTCGCGTGGGGAAAAGAAACCGAGTCGGGCGAGGACATCGTCCTGACGCGCGTGGACATTGACAACCTCCTGCGCGCCAAAGCCGCCATCTACGCGGGATTCACGGTGCTGGCGGAAAACGTCGGCATCCCGCTCGAAAGCGTGGACAAGGTTTTGGTCGGCGGGTCGTTCGGAAAATACATCAACGTCGAGAAGGCGGTGCAGATTGGGCTCCTGCCCGACATGGAATGGTCGCGTTTCGAGTTTCTCGGCAACACGTCGGTGAAGGGTGCGTACCTGGCTCTGCTCGATTGGCGCAAGCGCGAACGCATCAGCGAGATTGCGAAGCGCATGACGTATATCGAACTTTCGGCGGACAACAGTTTCTACGAAGCGTTCACGTCCGCATTGTTTTTGCCGCACACGGATTTGAATAAGTTCCCAAGTGTGGCGGAGGCGCTGGAAAAGAGTAATTCGTAATTGGTAACTACCAAATTACCAATTACCGATTACACAGGATATTTACAAACGGAGGTCGTTATGTATATCATCGGAGAAAACATCCACATCATCTCTGAAAAAGTAAAAGAGGCGCTCGCCAACCGCGACCGCGAGTTCTTCATGGATTTGGCGGTGCGGCAGGTGGAGGCGGGGGCGAAGGCGATTGACATCAATCTCGGTCCGCGCAAGAAGGATTGGGCGGAGGTCTTCCCGTGGATCGTCGAAACGGTGGAGGCGGTGGTGGATGTGCCGCTCTCGATTGACACCACCAACGTGGACGGCATGGAAGCGGCGCTAAAGAAAATCACCAAGGCTCAGCCGATTCTCAACTCCACCTCTGCCGAACCCGAACGGCTGGAGAAAGTGCCGCTGCTGGCGAAGAAATACAACGCCAAACTCATCGCGCTGACGATGAAGAGCGAGGGCATCCCCGTTGAAGCGGACGCGCGCGTCAATATCGCGGTTGAGATATTGATCCCGCGCATGTTGGAGATTGACTTCCCGATGAAGGACCTCATCATTGACCCGCTCGTGCTGACCGTTTCGGGATGCCAGCAATACTGCCCCCATCTCATCGAGGCGGTTCGGACTCTGCAATATGCCTGGGACCCTCCCCCGAACATTTCCGTTGGCTTAAGCAACGTCTCCAACGCCGTCCCCAACGAGAATCGTCCGCTCATCAACCGCGTCTATTGCGCCATGCTGATGGGCGTCGGCTTGCAGATGATGATTGCCAATCCCTTCGACCAGAAACAGAACGAGGTCATCCGCTGGATCGAGACGAAGGACACTTCCACGCCGCTGGCGCGCGTCTATAACAAAATTGCCGAACGCATCGCCAACAGCGAAGAGCCGCAGATGGAAGACTTCGACATGAGCGACCCCGAACAGGTTGCCATCTGGAAGACGACACAGATTTTGCTGAACAAAGTGATTTATGCCGATTCGTATCTGATGAATTAGCGGTTGGAGATTAGTAATTTAGTAATTGGTAATTACCAATCACCATTTACCAATCTCCGCCGAAGGAGCCCCCATGCCCATCTTCACCCCTGGACGCCGCTGGCAGCCGCCCTACCTGCCCTTCAAGCGCGAGCCGTTCAACAAACGCGTGCTGGCGGCAATCGAAAAGGCAATCAAAGGTCCGTTGTTCGGATGCCGCATGTGCGGCAACTGCCTCCTGCAGGAGACCGCCTTCATCTGTCCGATGGAATGTCCGAAGGGGGAGCGTAACGGTCCATGCGGCGGCTCGACCCGCGAACACTGCTACGTGGACGAAACCCGCCCGTGCATCTGGTACAAAATCTACGAGCGTTCGTTCAAACTCGGACGCGAGGAACACCTGCTCGAAGTCCTGCCGCCGCTGGATTGGGACAAGGTCGGCACGGAGCAATGGAGCGGCATTTTGAACCGCGTCAAAGAAATTGGCACGGGCAAGGTGATTCGCGGGCTGGCGTTCCAGCCGCCCGAAGTGCGCTACAAGGTGTGGGACGAAATCTTCCGTCCCTTGCGCGAACCCGAGTGGTGGCAGGGCGACAACCAGTATCACCCGCCGAAATATACCGAGCCCGTCTCCGAACTGGAACGGCGGCTCAAAGCGGGCGAGTTCGTCGTCACAGCGGAGGTCGCCCCGCCCGTCTCGTGCAAGACCGACAAGATGTGTCAGCACATCGAAACCCTCAAGCCCTACGTCGCGGCGATCAACTTCACCGACAATCCCTCCGCCACGCCGCGCACCGCCTCGTGGGCGTGCGCGAAGATGGCGCTTGAACACGGCGCGGAACCCGTCATGCAAATCGCGGCGCGCGACCGCACCCGCGTCGGCTTGCAATCCGAAGTGATGGGCGCGGCGGATTTGGGCATTCGCAACATCCTGTGCATCTCCGGCGATTCGATGAAGATGGCGCCTCCTCCGCGCGGACGCATGGACGTGATTGACATTGACTCGATTCAAATGCTTTGGATTCTCCGCCGCATGAGGGACGAAGGCAGGTACCTGGACGGGCGCGAAATCAAGACGCCGCCGCGCTACTTCCTCGGCGCTGCCGCTTCCCCGTTCGCCTCCGAGCCGAAATTCCAGGCGCTGCGCGAGCATAAGAAGGTCAACGCGGGCGCGCAGTTCTTCCAGACCAATCTGGTCTATGACGTGGCGCACATGGAAATCTGGCTGAACGAACTCGCCAAGCGCAACATCCTCGACAAGGTCTATATCCTCATCGGCATCACGCCGCTCAAGACCTTCAAGATGGCGAAGTACATGAACGATGAGGTGCCGGGCGTCTTCATCCCCGAACCGCTGATGAAGCGCATGGAAGCCGCCGACAAAGCCGGCAACGCCCAGGAGGAGGGCGTGCAGATTGCGCTCGAACTCATCGAGCAAATCAAAAAGTTCCGAGGTCAGGGCGTGAACGGACTGCACATCATGGCGGTGGGCTGGGAGGAAATCGTCCCGCGCATTGTCACGGAAGGAGGCGTTTTGCCGAAGGACTTTCACCATCCTGATCTTGAGAAAGTGCCTGCATGATATGAAGTAATTGGTAATTGGTAATTGGTAATTGGTAATTCGCAATCGCCATTTACCATTTACCAATTACCACACTAACAGGAATCAATCACCTGAAACTTGCAACCCGTCACTCCCTCGGAGGGAACATGCTCCCTGAACAAATCAAGAATTTCCGCGAGATGGTCACGCTCAAAGACGGCACGTATGTCCTTCTGCGCCCCATGACGACGGAGGACGAAAAATGCCTGCAGGAATTTTACGCCGCCGTCAGCGATGAAGACATGCGCTACTTCCGTCACTACGTCAAAGATCCCGACCTCATCCACGAGTGGGCGATGAACCTGGACTACAACAAGGTTCTGCCGCTTCTGGCGCTGGTCAAGGATCATGTGGTGGGCAGCGCTTCGCTGCACTTCTTCGAGGGACCCAAACGCCACATCGGAGAGGTGCGGCTCTTCCTCGCCAAGGACTTTCGCCGGCGCGGACTGGGAATGAAAATGATCAAAGCACTCATTGACCTGGCGCGGCGGCAGGGCTTGAGCATCCTGCAGGCGGAGGTCATCGCCGAACAGACCAAGGTCGTCAAAGCCTTCGAGGCGCTGGGTTTCAAATCGCAGGCGCTGCTCGACGATTACTTCCTCTTCCCCGACGGCGAAACCCGCGACGTGGTTTTCATGACCATGCCGCTCCGCGCCAAAACGGACGACTTCTAGGCATGACCCTGCGCGCCATTGTCCAACGCGCCAGCGGGCAGGACCTGCGCCTCTGCCACGCCTGCAACGATTGCGACCTGGGCGCGGCAAACGACATGGACATTCCGCTTTCGAGTCTGGTGCAGTTGATCCTGCTCGACGACGAAGAGGCGCTTCATTGCCGGACCCTCTGGTCTGATTCCGTCCATGAGGCTGCCCGCCACGCCTGCAAGCGCGGACTCGACTTGTATGCGGTCATCACCGCCCTTCGAGAGGAGAAACTTCGAAGAGACGGACATTAACAACTCATGTTACGCAGCAGCGCGAGATTCCTGTCCTGAGCAGGCAGGTTGAGCCTGTCGAAACCCTGCCGAAGGGTATCTCGCGTTTTCAGGCGACATGACCCCCCTTGCGGGGACAATGTGTCGCACTACGAAGAAACTGCGTAAGGTGAGTTAACGAGGAGGAAAATATGAATACAGAGGAACTGCTTGCCAAAGCCAAGAAACCCTCTGCCGATGCCATGAGACTGCATCCGTTCTATCGGGGGAAAATCGAAACCACGCTCAAATGCACCGTTCACAGTTTCGATGACTTTGCCATCTGGTACACGCCCGGCGTCGCCGCGCCCTGCAAGGCGATTCAGGCAGACCCGGAACTGGTCTACGAATACACCAACAAATGGAACACCGTCGCCGTGGTCAGCGATGGGACGCGCGTGCTGGGGCTGGGCGACATCGGTCCAAAGGCGGGTCTGCCCGTCATGGAAGGCAAGGCTTTGCTCTACAAATATCTCGGCGGGGTGGACGGCGTCCCCATCATGCTCGACACCAAAGACCCCGACGCCATCATCAACACTGTGCTGATGCTCCAGCCCGGCATCGGCGGCGTGAACCTGGAGGACATCGCCCAGCCCAAGTGCTTCTATATTCTCGACACTCTGCGCGAAAAGGCAGAAATCCCCATCTGGCACGACGACCAGCAGGGAACGGCAACGGTCACCCTGGCGGGCCTCATCAACGCGCTCAAGGTAGTGGGAAAAAAGTTGAATGAAGTCAGCATTGCCTTCATTGGAAGCGGCGCGTCGAACGTTGCCTGTTCGCGGCTCATCTTCGGCTGGGGCGCCGACCCCGCCAAATGCTACATGGTGGACAGCAAAGGCATCCTCGGCAAACACCGCAAAGACATCGAAATGCGCAAAGCCGAATTCAAGGACAAGTGGAAACTGTGCCAGATCACCAACGCCGAAGGGCGCGAAGGCGACATCCCCGAAGCGATGAAAGGTGTGGATGTGGTCATCGGTCTCTCCAAGCCAGGACCCGACGTGATCCTGCCGGAGTGGATCCGAACGATGGCAAAGGACGCGATCGTCTTTGCCTGCGCCAATCCGGTTCCGGAGGTCTGGCCCTGGGTCGCGAAAGAGGCGGGCGCGGCGGTGGTGGCGACCGGACGTTCCGACTTCCCCAATCAGGTCAACAACTCGCTGGGCTTCCCCGGCATCTTCCGCGGCACGCTGGATGTCCGCGCCAAGACGATTACTGATGAGATGTGCTTTGCCGCCGCCCAGGCGCTGGCAGACCACGTCGGCGACCGCCTCGCCCCCGATTTCATCCTGCCCACCATGGACGACTGGGAGGTCTTCCCGCGCGAAGCCGCCGCCGTGGCAATGAAAGCCATCGAACAGGGACTGGCGCGCGTCGAGACCACCTACGAAGAGGAATTCCAGCGCGCCTCGAAGATCATCAAACGCTCGCGCGACATGACCAAACGCCTGATGGAGGAAGGCTTCATCGCCGAACCTCCGCCCGGCGACGACCCGCACGATGTGGACCTCGAAACCGTCAAGTCGGCTTATTGAGTTAACTCACCTTACGCAGTTTTCTTGTAGCGCGACATTTATGTCGCCCGAAAACGCGAGATAAATCTCGCGCCACCGCGTAGGGTGAGTGAGTTAAGTTCTTTTTTTTACCACAGAGGTCACAAAGAACACGGAGAAAAACTATAAAAAACTCTGTGCGCACCGTGCGCTCTGTGGTTAAGGCTCTTTCGGCTTGTCCAAGTTAGGAAAGGAGTAGCGATGTACGATCTGATTATCGTCGGCGGCGGACCCGCAGGTCTGACAGCCGCCGTGTATGCCATCCGCAAACGGCTGAACGTCCTGCTTATCTCGAAAGACCTGGGCGGCAAGACCAACTTCCGCCTTGCCCTGCCCTGGGTGGAGGATTACCAGGTCATTCGCGGCTTGGAAATCGTCAACAAGTTCCGCAACGAACTGGAATATCTCGACTTCGCGCGCCACATCGAGGCGGTGGAAAAGATCGAAAAGAAGGGCGACCATTTCATCGTCACGACGCGAGGCGGAGCGGCGCTGGAGGCGAAGGCGGTCATCCTTGCCACGGGGGCGCGTCAGGTGCGCATGGAAGTGCCGGGTGAAAAGGAATTCACCATGCGCGGCTTGTGCTATTCCGCCCTGTCCTACGCCCCGCTGTTCATTGACAAATCGGTGGTCGTCATCGGCGACGAAGACCTGGCGCTTCGTTCTGCCGGCGAACTCGCCACCATCGCCCGCAGCGTGACCATGGTCTGCGCCAGCGACAAATTGCTGAACACGCCGCTGGGTCATAAACTCCAGCAGGCGGGCAATGTGAACATCCTGAAAGACTGCGAAATCGTCGAAGTCAAAGGAGATACATTCGCCCGAAAACTGGTACTGAGAGACAAGGCAGGAAAACTGAAGGAACTCGAAGCCGACGGCATGTTCGTGGAAAAGGCGCTTGCCCCCAACACTGCCATGGTCAAAGGGCTGGTCGAACTCGACGATAAGGAGCGCGTCATCGTGGATAACGCCTGCCGCACCAGTGTCCCCGGTCTCTTTGCCGCGGGCGATGTGACCAACAACTACGCCGAGCAGGTGCTGATTGCCGTCGGCGAGGGCGCCAAAGCCGCTCTCAGCGCCTATGAATACCTGCTGCCGCAACTGTAAGAGTGGACTTCAGTTTCCTCCGTAAGCATTGCTTCCCCACTTGAAACGTCCCGAAGGCTCTCGCAAATTGTGCCTATTTTCCAGCCAAACCTTCGGGACGGTGCGTAACATGCGTAACGCGACTTTCAAGTCGCAGCCCAAAAGCGCCCCCCCTTGCGGGGACAATGTGTTGCGCTACGGAATCTTCGTGATTGGCATAGTTTTTGAAGAGCAACACTGTAACATCAGTTAACAAACAAGCGGAACAGGCATGTGACCTGTCCCGCTTGCTTTCTCAGCCCTTCAGCAATTCCCCGGTTTCCGCCGTCTCTTCCTCCGCCTTGGCAAGCGGCGGCAGTTCCAAAATCGAATTCAGACCGAAATGCTGGAGGAATTCCGGCGTGGTCGAATAGAGAATCGGGCGTCCCGGACCGTCGGCGCGTCCCGATTCGAGAATCAACCCCTTGTTCAACAAACTCTTCAACATGCTGTCACTGTTCACGCCGCGGATGGCGTCAATCTGCGGGCGCGTAATCGGCTGTTGATAGGCGATGATCGCCAGTGTCTCCAGCGCGGCGCGGCTGAGGTGGCTGGTTGCTTCGAGACCGAGAAACCGTTCGATGAGTCCAGCCAGTTGCGGCGCGGTGGTCAGTTGCACGCGCCCGGCATGTCGCTGCAGGCGCAAGCCGCGGGTCTGGAGCGAGGCGTCCAGTTCGTTGAGTCCGCGCTCGATGACGGAGGGAGCCACATCCAGCGCCGTCGCCAGTTGAGCGGGCGAGACCGGCTCCGCCGCCACAAAGAGAATTGCCTCCAGTTGAACAGCCAATGGCAATTCGGTTTCAGAATTCAGACCGTCGGTTTGTTCAAATTCGCTCATGCTATAATTGCTCCGCTTAAACCCTTGTTTTGGACGACTAACTGATGTTACGCAGTTTATTCGTGCCGCGACACATCGTCCCCGCAAAGGGGTTCATGTCGCCTGAAAACGCGAGATAAATCTCGCACCACAATGTAAAGTGAGTGACCAAATGAAAAAGAGATTATCGTTATTCCTTGCAATCCTCGTGCTGGCTTCCCTCGCCTGCACTGTCAGCGTGGGCGGACCCGATTACTCGGACCGACCCGTCATCCCTGTCTCGACCGAAGCGGCGAAAAGTCTGGAAGATGAAATCCGCCGCGCCTTCGAGACGGGCGCAGTCAGCGGCGAAGTGACCATCCAAATCACCGAAGCGCAAATCACCTCCATCCTGACACAGCGTCTGCAAAGCGACCCCAGCCTGCAGCAGGACAAAAAGCCGCTCATCACCGATCCGCAAGTCTATCTGCGTGACGGGCAGATGCAGGTCTTCGGCAAAACCCAGCAGGGCATCTTCACCGCCAACATCGGCATCGTCATTGCCGTGAGCGTGGACGAAAACGGCAAACCGAAAATCGAAATCGTCTCCGCCGACTTCGGTCCCCTTCCCGCACCCGAAGGACTCACCGAAGCCATCTCTGCCATGATTCAAGAGGCATATACCGGCGCAGTGGGACCGGTCGCCACCGGCTTGCGCATTCAGACCATCACCATCGCTGACGGCATCATGACCGTGACCGGACGCATCCGATAGCGCACGGATTATACCCCAGACGAAATGCGCCGCTTCGCCCCCCGCCGATTCCTGCTCCTGCTTCTCCTGGCATTCCTGCCGCTGACAGCCTGCCGCTCCCCCCAACTCACCGGCGAAGACATCACCATCCGCCTCACCGCCGACGGCGCAACCCAAACCCTCACCCTGCCGGCCGGCAGCACCGTCTCGCAGGCATTGCAGGCGGCGGGAATTGTCCTCGGCAGCCTCGACAAGGCGGAACCGCCGCTCTACACCGTGCTAAAGAACGGCGACTCCATCACCCTCACGCGCGTGGAAGAAAAGTTCGAAACCGAAGAGCAGGTCATCCCCTTCGAGCGGCAAATGGTCCGCAACGAGACACTGCCCGAAGGTGAAACCCGCCTCGTTCAGGAGGGTGCGAACGGCTTGCAGGAACTTACCTACCGCATCGTGCTGGAAAACGGAGAGGAAATCAGCCGCTCCATCGTCAAGGTTGTCACCCTCAAAGAGAGCGTGCCGGAAATCGTCATGGTTGGGGCACAGGCGTCTTTCGCGCCTTTGCCCATTCCCGGCAAAATCGCTTATCTGGCGGGCGGCAACGCTTGGCTGATAGACACTGTCACCTCCAACCGCACCCCCATCGTCACCACCGGCGACCTGGACGGACGCATCTTCTTCCTCTCGCCCAAGGGCGATTATCTTGTCTTTACCCGCAAATCCAACAAACCCGCCGGCGAAGAAATCAACACCCTTTGGGCAGTGCGCACCAACGGCGGCAAACCGTTCAGCACCGGCATCGCCAACGTCGTTCACTACGCCCAGTGGATTCCCGGCACCAACTCGATTGCCTATTCCACCGTCGAGCCGCGCAGCACCGCGCCCGGCTGGCAGGCAAACAACGACCTTCAGCGTTACAGCATCACCACCGGCGCAAAAGCAAGGATACTGGATGCCAGCAGCGGCGGTGTGTATGGCTGGTGGGGCAGCGTGTACTCCTTTTCGCCGGATGGGCGTCTAGCCTATGCGCGTCCGGATGGCATCGGGCTGGTGGACATTGACGGCAAATACATCAAACCGCTGATTGACATCACACCCTACAACACCCGCAGCGACTGGGCATGGCTTCCCTCCCTCGCCTGGGGCGCAGACGGCAACACGTTGTTCTACACCCATCATGCGCCGCCGCCCAGCCTCATCAGCGCAGAAGATTCGCCGTTCTTCGGCATCAGCGCCGTCTCCTTTGCCAACGACGCCGGCGTGGAAATCATCCAAAACACCGGCATGTTTGCCTACCCCGCCTCCTCCCGCCTGCAAACCGGCGCCGGAGAAAAGCGTTATCAAATTGCCTACCTGCAAGCCATCTTCCCGGAGCAGAGCGAGACCAGCCGTTACCGCCTGGTGGTGATGGACCGCGACGGCTCGAACCGGCGGACCCTCTTCCCTGCGAACGACGCGCCCGGTCTCCAGCCGCAGACTCCCGTCTGGGCGCCGGCAGAAATCGAAGGGCAAAGCGGCGACTTCATCGCCGTCATCTACCAGGGCAACCTCTGGCTGGTGGACAGCGGCAGCGGGCAGGCGTATCAGGTGACCGGCGACGGGCTGGTCACACGAATTGACTGGAAGTAAATTCCCCTCCCCCTCGGGGCGAGGGATAAAAAAAAGAGGAAATCATCCATGAGAATCTTGATCACCGGTGCGGCTGGCTTTCTCGGCTCCCACCTTTGCGACCGACTGCTTGCCGAAGGACATGAAGTCGTTGGGCTGGATAACTTCATCACCGGCAACCCCGAAAACCTTGCCCACCTGCAGGGAAACGAGCGCTTTTCCTTCCAGCGGCACGACGTTTCGAACTATATCTTCGTCAAAGGCAAGGTGGATGCCGTGCTGCACTTCGCTTCGCCCGCCAGCCCCAACCCTCAGTCGCCGGCTGGCTACTTCAACCTGCCCATCCAAACCATGAAGGCAGGCGCGCTCGGCACACACAACTGCCTGGGCGTGGCAAAGGCGCACAACGCCAGATTCCTGCTCGCATCCACCAGCGAAATCTACGGCGACCCGCTCGTCCACCCTCAGCGCGAAGACTACACCGGCAACGTGGACCCGGTCGGTCCGCGGGCGGTCTACGACGAAGCCAAACGCTTTGCCGAATCATTGACCATGGCGTATCACCGCTATCACGGCGTGGACACGCGCATCGTGCGCATCTTCAACACCTACGGTCCGCGCATGGACCTCGAAGACGGGCGCGCCCTCCCCAACCTGCTCAAACAGGCGCTGCTCGGTCAGCCCCTCACCGTCTATGGCGACGGCAGCCAGACCCGCTCCTTCTGCTACGTGGACGATTTGATTGAAGGCATCGTCAAACTGCTCTACTCCAACGAGCACCTGCCGGTCAACATTGGCAACCCCAATGAGATGAGCATCCTGCACTTCGCCGAGACCATCAACCGCATTGTGGGCAACCGCGCCGGCATCACCTTCGTCCGCGATGCGCGCAGCGTCCGCGACCCGCAGCAGCGTCAGCCGGATATCAGCCGCGCCCGCCAAATCCTGCACTGGGAACCGAAGGTCAGCCTCGAGGAAGGCATCCGCCGCACCATTCCCTACTTCAAGGAAAAACTGGGGCTCGTATGATCGTGCTGGACAAACGCGAACACATCCGCTTCGTCAAATTCGCCGTCGTTGGCGCCATCGGCTCGGCAGTGGACATCGGCGTGATGAACCTGATGACCCAGGTCTTTCACCTGCCCCTCGTGCTGGGCGGGAGCATCTCATTCGTCTGCGCGGTGATCAATAACTTCATCGGCAACCGCTATTGGACGTACCCCGACTCGCGCTCCAAACCCCTTCACCGCCAACTGGGGATGTTTTTTGTCGTCAACGCCATCGGCATCGGCATCCGCATTCCCATTCTCAAATACCTCGAACCGCCTCTGGCAAAACTGTTCGAAAGCCTGGCGCACATTTCCTACGATGCCGCCGACGCGCTGGCAAAAAACGCCACGCTCCTCTTTGCCATCGGCGTTGTCATGCTGTGGAATTTCTTCGTCAACCGTTATTGGACTTACAACGACATTGACTGAGAACGAAAGGGGCTGAAGATGCCAAACCAACGGCGCATCATTCCCATCTACACCTCCAACGGGGAGGCAGAAGCCTTCCTCATCTTTCCTCATCTCTTCAACCGCAGCGGCGAATGGATTGGCTGGGTGACTCCCAAGCGCGAGGTCTATTCCGTGATGGGAGCGTATGTGGGCTACCTCTCTGACGACCCCCGCATCATCCGCCGCCGCGCCGAAGATGAACTCAAACCCCGCCTCCAGCCTCCGCCGCGACCCGCCAAAATCACCGTCCCCGCCTCCGTTCCTCTCGCGCCGCTCATGAGCGACCTGCCCATCAACCTGGTGGACGTTCTGCTCGAACAACCCGAACGCCTGCACACCGTGGACATCGGCGACCTGCGCCAAGATATGGATTGAAACGCTGGAACCCGGCAGCCTCCCCAAACGTCTTTAGGCATGGTCTAATCTCATCGGAGGCTCGCATGGTATTTAACCGCTTTCGCATTCTATCCATCCTGACGGCAGCGCTGCTCTTTACGCTGGCGTGCAGTTTGCTTACCCCCGTATCCACCCCGCCCTCGTCGGTAGACACTTTATACACCGCCGCCGCTCAAACGCTCAACGCCATGTCCACGCAGGCGGTTGCCACCCAAACGGCAGGTCCCACCCCCACACCCACCCTGCTCCTGCCCATCGCCAGCCCTACGCCCTTCCCCACCTTCACGCCGGTGCCGCCTCTGCAAACGGTCGTCGTGACCAAATGCGACGCGGCGGCGTTCGTCACCGACGTGACCTACCCCGACGGCTCCACCGTCGGACGCGGGCAGACTTTCACCAAAACCTGGCGCATCAAAAACATCGGCACCTGCACCTGGACCACCGATTATGACTTGGTCTTCGTCAGTGGAGAAAAATTCGGGGCGAAAAATGCCGTTTCTTTGCCGGCAAGCGTCGGTCCGGGCAGAAGCGTGGATGTCTCCATCCCGTTGACCGCCCCCAACAAGGAAGGCCGCTACCGCGGCGAATGGAAACTCCGCAATGCCTCCGGCGTCCTGTTCGGCTTTGGCTCCAGCGGCGAAGCCACCATCTACGTGGACGTGAAGGTCGGCGGCTACGTTGTCACCGGCTATGACTTTGCGACCAACCTGTGCGACGCCGTTTGGCGCACCAAAGACAAAGAACTGCCCTGCCCCGGCACCCAAGGTTCGCCGGATGGCTTCGCCGTCCGCCTCGACGCCCCGCAAATGGAAGACGGCAAGGTGCGCGGCATTGGTCTGCTCACCCACCCGCAAATGGTCAACAACGGCTACATCACGGGCAAATACTCCGCCATCACCATCCAATCGGGAGACCGCTTCCAGGCGCTGATTGGCTGTTTGAACAAAGCCAACGACTGCAACATGATCTTCAAACTCGAATACCAGATCGGCAAAGACCCGCTTCAGCCGCTGGGACAGTGGAACGAAGTGTATGAAGGAAAATACTACCCGATTGACATTGACCTGAGTTTCCTGAACGGGCAAAAGGTCAAATTCGTCCTGACCATCCTCGCCAACGGCTCTTCGCACGAGGACTACGGACTGTGGGTCACGCCGCGGATTGCCCGCTTGAGCGCCCAGCCTCCCACCTCCACCCCCACCGCGACTCTTTCCCCGACGGTCACTGCCACGCCCACCCAAACCCTCACCCCCACTGTGACCTTCACCCCCACCGTCACCTTCACTCCCACCCTCACACCGACGGCATCTTTCACGCCGACACCGACCGCCACCGACACACCCACCGAAACCCCCACTGAAACGCCCACCAATACACCGGGAGGACCATAGCAGGCATCCCTTTTAGAGAGCGTAGAAAGCGCTCTCTGGCGCACGGAGAGCGGCGTTAGACGCCCTTCCAATGACTTTCAAAGCGCCTGAACGCCTTGCAGTATAATGAGATGGGGAACGCGCATAAACCGCCGTTCCCCATTCGTACAAAATTGTCCAATCTTTGAATGGAGGCAACTCTTATGTTCTTTCGCAAATCCCCGCGGCTGACCCTGCTCACATTGCTGACCGCCGCACTCATTCTCACATCCTGCAATCTCGGCGCAGAACCCACCCCCACGGTGGACATCAACGCCATCAACACGGCGATTGTCGGTACCACCATTGCTCAATTCTCCGCCCAATTCACCCAGACCGCGCTCGCTGTACCCACCAATACCCCCGCCCCCACCAACACCCCTCAGTCTCTGCCCACCTTTGCCCTGCCCACGCTGGATACCAGCGGCGTCACTCCTTTGCCGACGATCTCCTTCAACACCACGCCCGGTTCCATCATCACCCCCCTGCCAGCCTTTACCCAACTGGCGTCGCCGGCGGCTCCCGCCGCCACGCAGGCGCTGGGCGATGCCTGCAACAACAGCGCCTTTGAAGCCGACATCACCATCCCCGACGGGACCGTTCTCAAAGGCGGGGAAGACTTTCAAAAAATCTGGAGAGTCCGCAACACCGGCACCTGCACCTGGGATGAGGGATATGCGCTCGTCTATATCGGCGGCAGCACCCCCAACCTCGACCCCTACAACTTCGAATTCAAAAAGAGCAGCGACTTCGTCCCCGGCGGCTCCGTCAAGGACATCGGCGTCAACCTGACCGCCCCCTGCGCGCCCGGCAAATACGAAGGACACTGGAGAATGCGCACCGACAACGGTTATTACTTTGGCACCATCCTCTCTGTCTATATCGAAGTCAAAGAAAAAGGTCCCAGTTGCAAATAAAGAGACAGCCATGAAACTCAAACTCCTTGCGTTCCTGCTCTTTGCCGCCTTACTTCTCTCCGCCTGCGGAGCCTCACCCACCCCCGCCGAACCGACCCCAGACATAGCCGCCGTGCGCACCTCCGCCGCCAGCACGGTGGAGGCGCGCTTCACCCTCACCGCCGCGGCGTTCACCCCCACTCCCCCGCCGCCCACCCCCACCGATACCGCCACTCCTGAGCCGGAAGCGACTGCCACCTCCACCGCCACATCGCCGGTGATCGCGGTCATCACCGACGCGCAAGGCACCGCAATCCCCCTCTGCGACAGCCTCACTTTCGTGGCAGATGTGACCGTCCCCGACAACACGACCATGTCACCCGGACAGGAATTCACCAAAACCTGGCGCGTCAAAAACACCGGCACCTGTCCTTGGGGAGCGGGCTACGTCCTCGCCTACGCCGGCTACTCGACCCAGATGTCCGGTCAATTCATCCCGCTGACCGAGGTCGTCCAGCCGGGTGAGGAGGTGGAGGTCTCCGTGCAGTTCAAAGCCCCCACCCAGGTGGGTGAATACCTCAGCGCCTGGGCGATGAAAAATCCGCAGGGACGAACCTTCCCGGAGATTATCTACGTCAAAATCATCGTCCAATAACTTCGTGACGCACGACCTGAAAGAAGCCATCAAAGACAAAGCACGCCAGTTGGGATTCATCCTGACTGGCGTGACGACTCCTGAACCACCCCCGCACTACGCAACATTCGAAAACTGGCTCGCCCAGGGGCGTCATGGCACAATGAACTACCTCGCCAGCGAACGCTCCCGCCTGCGTCGCGCCGACCCGCGCCACATCCTCCCCGAATGCAAATCCATTTTGGTTCTTGCCACGCCGTACTCTCCCCCCTCTCCTTTCAGGAGCCCCGATGGGGTGCTTCGCGAAGGGGACGGGGGTGAGGTCGGCGTGAGAGTCGCCGCCTACGCCCGCGGGCTCGACTATCACGACGTCCTCCCCGCCCGGATGCAGGAACTGGTCCAATTCATCGAGGCGCAGGTCGGAGGTCCGATAAAGAACCGCTGGTACACCGACAGCGGTCCCATCCTCGAGCGTGACCTCGCCCAGCGCGCCGGTCTCGGCTGGATCGGCAAAAACACCTGCCTCATCCATCCCCGGCACGGCTCCTACTTTCTCCTCTCCGAAATCCTGCTCGACCTCGAACTCGAACCCGACCCGCCCTTCGTCACCGACCATTGCGGCACCTGCACGCGCTGCATCCAAGCCTGCCCCACCCAATGCATCCTGCCCGACCGCACCCTCGACGCGCGCAAGTGCATCTCCTACCTGACCATCGAACTCAAAGAGGACATCCCGCTCGACCTGCGCGAAAAAATCGGGAATTGGGCATTCGGATGCGACATCTGTCAGATGGTCTGCCCGTGGAATCGATTCGCGTCTGAGGGCGACCCTGCCTTCCAGCCGAATGCCCCGCTTCCCTCCCCGACCGAGGAACTGACTCTCACATCCCAAGCCTTCAACCAACGCTTCAAGCGGAGTCCCATCAAACGCGCCAAGCGGCGCGGCTACCTGCGCAACATCGCCGTCGTCCTCGGCAACACCGGCGACTTGCAAACCCTCCCTGTCTTGCAAACCGCTCTCAACGACGAAGAACCGATGATACGCGAACATGCAAAATGGGCAATGGAGCAAATAATCAAGAACTGATGTTAAGCGGTAGCGCGAGATTCATCCCGCGTTTTCAGGCAACATAAATGTCGCGCTACGAAGGAAATGCGTAAGGTAAATCAAGAAAACAAATCAGCAAATGGACAATTCACCAATTACCAGTTACCACCTACCATGAGTAAACTCCTCATCGCCACCAACAACCCCGGCAAACTCGCCGAATTTCAAGAACTCCTCGCCGACCTGGGCATCGAACTCGTTACGCCTGCCAAAATCGGACTCGACCTCGATGTCGTCGAAGACGGCGTCACCTATGCCAAAAACGCCGCCAAAAAAGCAATTGCCTTTGCACAGGCGAGCAATCTCATCTCCCTCGCCGACGACTCCGGTCTCGAAGTGGACGCGCTCGGCGGCGAGCCCGGCTTATACTCCGCCCGTTACGGTGCTCTCCCCCTAAATTCACAGAATTTGGGGGGAGCCGGAGGGGGGAAACTCTCAGACGGAGAGCGGCGCAAATATCTGCTCAACAAACTCGCCGCCTTCCCCCGCCCATGGACTGCCCGCTTCCACGCCACCATTGCCATCGCAACACCCGATTCCAAATTACAAATTACCCATGGTTTTTGCGAAGGCGAGATCATCCCCGAAGAACGCGGCACGGGCGGATTCGGCTACGACCCCATCTTCCTCCTGCCCGAATTGGGCAAGACCATGGCAGAACTCAGCATGGATGAAAAAAACCGCCTCAGCCATCGAGCCAGGGCGGTGATGAAAGCAAGGGGAATATTGCAAGAGATGTTTGGTTGATTATCTGTGCCGCATAAAAAGCCGCGTAGTGCACGCGCTCTAGCGCAGCACAGGCGGTAGAGACCGCCAAATAGGCGCTTTCGTGAGATCACCCCTTCGCGTGATGCAGGCGGTCGGCGGCTTCCTCCGAAAGCGGGATATAGACCTGAATCCGCGTGCCTTTGCCAGGGGCGGAATCAATGTTCAGTAGTCCGTTCACCAGTTCGGTGCGTTCGCGCAGGTTGACCATGCCCAGACTGCCGCGCTTATCGTAGGATTTGTTCACCGCCGCCACATCGAAGCCGACGCCGTCGTCCTCGATTTCCAGCAGGGCGATTTCCTTCTCGAAGGGACGCAAGCGTACCCAAATGTGCGCCGCACTGGCGTGCTTGCGGGCGTTGTTGACCGCCTCCTCGATGATGTAGAAAATCACGCCCTGCTTGCCCATCTCCATGTTTTGCACCACGCTCTCATCCACGTTGATGACCACGTTCTGCGTGAAGGTCTCGCGCATCTTCTCCGCCATCGCCTGAAGCGCGGCATTCAACCCCTGCGACTCGAGGATGAGCGGGCGCAGGGTGAAGAGCATGTGACGGATTTCCTTCGTGGTGCGGTGCGCCAGTTCCTCGATCTTTTGCAGTTCCTCCAGCGCCTCCTGCGGGTTCTTCGCCATCATGCGGCGGACGAGGTTGATGCGCATCGCCATCGCCGCCACCGACTGGGTGGGACCGTCGTGCAGGTCGCGCGCCAGTTTCTTGCGCGTCTCTTCCTGGACCTCCACCATGCGCTCCTTTTCCTCGACCAGGTCCTGATACAGGCTGGCATTCTGCACCGCAATCACCGCCTGCCTGCCGATGATGTCGAGCAGTTCGCGGCGTTCCTTTGTAAAGTAATTGGGGTCGGGGTGGGCAAACAGCATCGCCCCATAGACGTTGAAGCCGCTCCGCAGAGGAAGACAGTATGCGGAGGAGCACGAGCGCAAAGCCACGATGCGCCCCAGTTCCGGGTCGTACCCCACATCCTGAACCAACACCGCCTCGCCCTCGTCCAGCACCCGCTTGAGGATGCCTTCCTTGCCGTGCAGGGTGGCGCGTAAATCGGCGTTGGTAAAGCGGCGCGCCGACCCTACGCGCAGTTCATCGCCTCGAATCAAAAACGCCGCGCTGACCAGCCGCTCGTCGCGCTCCTCGTCCGGGTCAACGATGGGGTTGAGGGCGTTGTAGCCCAGGTCGAGGGCGGCGTCGAGGACGCGTTTGTAACTGAGAGTCGCCGTCAGCGAGGAGGTCAGTTCGTAGATGGCGCGCAGGCGTTCGGTCTCGGCGCGGCGGCGGCGTTCTTCCGCATCCACCCGCACCTTGCGTGATGTCCGCAGGCTGCGCATCCCAAAGCGTCCAATCAATGCACCGATTACGCCCGCCGTCAGCGTGAAAAAGATTTCGGTCGAAACGGAAAACTGCAAAACGAAAAACTGCAAAATAGCAAACGCCAGCGCCGCGAGAAACGCCCCCCACAGTTCAAAGTAAATTGCCCCCGCAAAGATGGGCAGCGCCGCCGTCCACATGGATGCGCCGCCCGGCTGGAGGCTTTGCGTTACAAAGAACAAGGCGGAGAGCAAAAAATCAACTCCCAGCACAATGTGACGATGATATGGCAGGCGCATGCTCAACCCCGCCAGCACGCTCATGGCAGTATTCCAGACAAACAGCGCCGCCAACACCCAAAAGGGCGGGGCGCCAATTTGCCCGCGCAGCGCCAGCGAAAGCATGAGCCCCACCAGCATCAGCCAGCGCAGCGAAGCGGCAAACCAGTCGGCGGCGTAAGGGGTGTCGTACCTTTGCATGAGTCAATCATACCCGAAAACCATGCAGGTATCTCTGGCGCGGCGTTACAGATGGATTAGAGTTCGTAGCCCATTTTGGAAAGATAGGGTCTCAGTTTCTCGCGCAGGATCGCCTGCTGTTCAGCCGTGTACGCTTCGCGGAACCTGCCGATCTTGCCCTTATAAAAATGCAGCCCCTGCTGTCCCTCCGCCGCGCCGGGGCGATACTTCTCGATCACCGCACGGACCTCGGGACTGTTTCCGTCCAACCGCAGGAATCCCAGCAGACGTTCCGCTTCTGCATCGTAGTTCCTGAGCAGGTCTTCGTAACGCGCGGTCAGCACATCCCGCTCCTGCATCCATGCCTCCCAAATGCGGACGTACTCCAGGATGAAAGCGAGGCTCTTGTCGAAATCGGTGAGATGCGAAAAGGCATTGGGACGTCCCTTTTGCAGAGCGCGCTGACCATAGTCGTATGCCGAGAGCATCGCATCGCGCGGGTCGCGGTAAATGTAGGTGATGCGAAGCAAGCCCAGGCGCTGAAGCAGACGCGAGGAAACCGAAGGTCCCGCATGTGCCTTGATGACGAAATTGTTGCCCAGCAGGGCAGGCACCGCCACCATCGCCATGCGCCGCGCCGAAAGCACGCCGATATTGCAGTTGACCTCCGTCAGAATGCTTTGCAGGCGATACTTCTCGCGGATCAGACGCGCGTCGGTGTAACCCGCCGTCTTCATGAGGTCATGGATAAGATTGTAATGCCAGCCCGAACCGGCGCGCGGCATACCAACGGAAAGTACGATCATTGAGTCTCCTGCCCCTCTCCCTGCGGGAGACGTGTGCCCTTCAGGGTAGGGGATGGGGTGATGGATTTTTTCGATTCTAACCCAAACGAAACCAGACCAGCGAGAATGCCCAGGTTGATCCACATCTCCGGCATGGCAAACGAATCCTGCGAGATGCCCTGCGCGGCAATCGCAATCACGCTGAAGAAGCCCGCCGCACCGGCAAACCGCCAGAACGGCTCCGCCTGCCGCAGCCCCTTGAGCGCGTATGCCAGCAGGTTGAAGAGGAAGGTCACGTACAACAGAAAGCCGGGCAGTCCCATCTCCGCCAGCAAACGCACGTATAAATTCTTTGGGTTGGGATACAAACCCGCCGAGGGGCTCAACTGCTGTGCAATCTCCGGCACACCTTGCAGCGCCCAGTCGGGCATGTTGGCGTACATGCGGAAGCCGCTCGCGCCCAGCCCCACGCCCGTGAGCGGATGCGACTGGAACGCCTCCCACGCCGCCGCCACATACGCCACTCGCGGACCGAGATACGCGTCAATGACGTAATCCCACAGACTCTCAGCCGACGAATTCCACAACGCGGAGATGTACCCTTTGTCTGCGAGGAAGACGCCCGCGCCGACCACTGCCCCAATCAGGATGAGACTGACCGCAGCCCGACTCCCCGCCGCCTGAATCCTCCCCCATTTGCTTTTACCTCCGCCTCGGCTGAAACCTGCCCGATACCACGCTGAGATATCCTTCCTCACATCAGCCCCTGCTACGATAAAAGTCAGCAACACCGCAACCGCCGTGATGAACAACCCGCCGCGCGAGTAGGTGAGCAAAAGCGTAATCAATGCACCAATTAGAAGCACAGGCTCCAGCCATTTGAATTTCGTCAAACGAACCTTCGCCAACAGGGATGCAAACAACCAGGGCAAGTAGAGCGCCGCCAGTTGACCCGCCAGCCACGAAGGTTCGTAGGCAAACCCGGCAATGCGCCGGTTGCGGGGAAGTCCGCGAATCGAGAACAGGGTTTGTATCTCGTTCAACTCGCGGCGCAGACCGAGTTGCAGTCCCACCGCTTGAATCCCTCCCCAAACGATGTGCAGGACCAGTCCCGCCAGCAGCCATTTCAGCGAGAACTTGAGGTCGTCTTCACCGCGGTTCATCCACACGGCGGCGAGGAAAAAGGAGAAACCGATGACCAGTGTCACCCAGGCGCGCAGGGCGCGGTCGAAGTAGGTTTGTCCGCGCAATTCGAGGGGGGCAAGCAGCGAGCCAAAGGCGGTGGCGAGGAGCGCTGTCAGCGTGAAGGCAAGCAGAATGGTCAGCGAGCCGCTCCAGGGTCGGACGATGCGCCGCGTCCAGATTTGGTAGAGCAGGATGGGGAGAAGAAGTCCCAACGGATAAAGCGCCAGCGGGCGGACGAACGTCCCCGCGCCCATGAACGGCAGGAAGCGGAAACTGGTGACCGGCAGGGTCACGAGCGTCAGCGCCCATAGGAAGCGGGCGAGGGAGTCGAGGGTCGGCTTACGCACGCTTATCCGTTCCGAAGAGGAGGATGAATAACGCGCCGAGCGTCATCAGAATGACCGCCCCGGCAAAAAGATAGTTGGCAAGGCGGACGCGCCGCTGAGGGTTGAGGTCGGTGAGCTGCTGGGGCGAGATTTGCAGTTCGGGCGTGATGCCGAGCGATTGCGCTTCGAGTTCGCGGACGCGCGCAAGCAGTGCCTCGTCGGTCGGGTTCGCTTCGAGCGCCTTGCGGGCGGCGTCGAGCGCGACGGCGGTTTGGATGCCCTGGCGGACTTGCACGGTGAAGGCTTCTGCCCAAAGCGACGCCAGCCGTTCGGCGCGGGCAGGGTCGGGGGCGTTGGCGTGGAAGTGCCAGCCGCCATCGGCGGGTTCGCTAAGTTCGAGGATGCCGCCGCGCAATTCGGCGACGGTTACATTGCCCGCTTCTTCCGCAACCTTGGCAAGCGTGGCGTCTGCCCAGGCAACCTCTTCGAGTTTGCGGGCTTCGCGCTCGAGGTAGTAGAACAGTTCGCGGTCCGAGTCTACGGGCCACGCCTGTTCCATGTTGAAATCCACGACGACGGTGGCGCGGGCGCGAAAATCGGGCGGGAAGAGGAAATAAACCAACCCGCCGAGGAGCGCACCGACCAGCCCGCTCAACACCCAGAAGCGCCAGGCTTGCAGGAGTTGAATCAGGTCGTCGGCAGAGGGAGGGGCAAGGAGACGTTTTTTCACGAGGGTACCTGTAGTGATGATTTTAATCGTCATAAAACAACGACTAAAGTCGTTACGACAACCTCATCGGTAGTGACGATTTCAATCGTCACTAGACAACGACGAAAGTCGTTGCTACTGTTTATTGGTATCGCCGCATTTGGAGTCTGCGCCGCCAGTTGAGCAATGGCGCGGCGACTTTCCGCACGTAATACTTCGCTACGATGGGCGCAAACCAGCCGCCCCCGTCCCTGCGGTGGATGCGAATCATCTCGGGCCAGCAGCGGTCGTCGGCAGTGATGGTCTTGCCGCTCGAATGCAGGCGGAAGTTCGCCCACAATTGCGGGGTGTAGTGAATTGGCGCGCGGGCGGCGATGCGCACCCACAGGTCGTAGTCCATGGCAAAGTAGAAGGACGGATCGAGCGGACCGACCTCGCGCCACAAGTCGGCGCGGAAGAACGCCGCCTGCTGCGGGATGTGGACGTAGCCGCGGCGCAGACGCGCGTAATCGGTCTGGCGGGCGGCGAATTTGCCGATGACGCGCCCTTCTTCGTCAATGAAATGCGCGTCGCCATAGACCAGCCCCGCTTCAGGGTGTTCCTGAAAATAGCGCACCGCCGCAGAGACCGCGCCGGGCTCGTAGGTATCGTCGGAGTTGAGCCAGGCGAGTATCTCGCCGCGCGCCCGCGCAAAGCCTTTGTTGAGGGCGTCGGTCTGTCCCTGGTCTTTTTCGGAGACCCACCAGGCGAGGCGGTCGGCGTACTTCCGAATGACCTCCACCGAGCCGTCGGTCGAGCCGCCGTCCACGATGATGTATTCGAGGTTGGGGTAATCCTGCGCCAGCACGGAGCGGATGGTCGCTTCGAGGAAACGCGCCTGATTGAAGGAAGGGGTGACGATGGAAACAAGGGGTTGATTCATGACGGTCAAATCATACCATGATGGCAAATTGCCTCTTTGCGAAACAACGAGGCTTGAGCGGGGCTGCCCTAAAGGGTGCTTCGCGAAAGCCGCCTGCTCAGTTTATAAAAGTCCTTCGGACTTGCCAGCGCGCCGGGATTTTCACTCTCCCAAACGCCGCGTCAAGTCGAAGATGACAAAGCCATCCCCTTCGGCATAGACGGGATAATGCCCGCGCAGGTATTCCTCCAGCCCCGCCTGCCGCTGGAGCTCATCGAAGTCGGTCACGAGGAAATAGATTTTGCCCTTCGTCAGCCGTTCGAAACGTTCCGCCAGGTCGTCGCCGCGCCCGCCGAAGACTTCGTTCCGTACTTCGGGCCACCGTTCCGCCTTCTGCCAGCCCCAATATACGAGCCGATACCCGTAATCCTGAGTGAGCGCAATGACCCCCGGCGAATGACCGAGCGTCTCGCCCACATCCGCCCAAAACGCCTCTTGCGGACGGTAATCCACGCTGAGCAGGCGGACGCGCACATCCCAGAAGGTCATGACGGCGATAAACAGCAGGGTCAGGCGGGCAAACCAGCGCTTCCATTCGGACCTTTCAGCCTGTTCGGCGAGACCCCGAAGCGTCACCCCGCCCAAAGCCCCCAGCGAAAGCGCTGCCAGCGGCACGAGCGGCAGGCTGTAATAATCGTGACTGGCGATGTGATAGTTGAAGATGACGCCAAAGAGGCCATACCCCGCCCAGAGGGAGATGACAAAGATGCGGCTTTCCCGGGTGCGGAGGAAGAACAGTCCCAGCAGCGCCAGCGCGAGACCCAGATGCCCGAAAATCAGGGCGACCTTCCCTTCCCAGCGCAGGTAGAAAAAGGGATTGATGAGCAATTCGGGAAAGAAACGTCCGCTGAACTGCGAGCCCAGATAGCCGGCAATATACACGCCATAGATGACGTATGCCGCGCCGGGTAGAACGGTCAATGCTGCCATGCCCCACACCTGCGGCATCCGCAATGCCTGGCGGAGCGAAAAGCGCGACAGCACCGCTCCGGCAAATCCGCCCGCCACGAAGAAGCCCGCCGTCAACTTGACGAAGATGGCGAAGCCGCCGGCGAGTCCCGCCGCGAGCGCCCACGTCCACCCCGGCTGACGGCTCCAGCGCACTGCCGCCCACCAGCCGGCGAGAATCAACATCACCATCAGCGGGTCGGGTTGAAAGGAGCGGCTGGCAAAAATTCCGTAGGGCAGGAGCAGGTAAAAGGTCAGAGAAAGAAGCGCTTCGTCCAGGGTCAGGAATTCGCGGGCGAGCAGGAAGAGGAAAATCCCGCCGATGATCCAGAAGAGCGAGGAGTAAATCCGCGCAATCCACAGCCGTTCGCCGAAGATGCGATAGGAAGCGGCAACGAGCGAAACCAGCACGGGCGGCTCAATCGTGGCGTCCGCTTCGTAGGCGCGCAGGGCAACCTCGCGCTGCCAGTCGGGGATGCCGGGCGCAGTCTGATAGTACATGCCGCGCGCTTTGATGGCTGAGAACAACTGGCGGGTGGGGTGAAAATCGAGCGGCAGGTCGGTCAGGTCGGTGAAGCGGATGCCCAGCCCCAAGCCGAACAAAAGCGCCAGCACCAACGCCAGCGCCCAACGGTTGGGAGCGAGGAAGGAATTGCTTTCCATAAGCCCGAAGATTTTACCCGCTCCGCTTCGATTCCGACAGCGCACGCTTTTGCGCCCGCGCCTTGCGCCAGCGGTTGTAGTGTTTGTGCAGGATACCCAACCCAAAAAGACTCAGGAATGCAAAGAGGATGCGCTTCCATTCGACGAGGGCGGTTTTCGGGTGGATGACCAAACTCTGCAGGTAGGATTGGAAGGACTGAGGGGCTTGCCCGGCGTCGAGCAGGTAGCGGGCGTTGATGCGGTACGCGGCGGCGCGGGACTGACGACGGACTCGCGCCAACGCGCCGGATACACGCCGGTCACTCTCTGCCCACGCCAAAATGCGAAAGGCTTCCTCCCCAAACTTTGCCGCCTGCGCCACGTTCTTGGCAGACTCGTGAAAACGTCCCGCCGCCCAACGTTCGGGGACATAGACCATCGGCGCGATGGACGCCATGCGAATCCAGAGTTGATGATCGAGCAGGAAGTGAAAGGATGGGTCGAGGAAACCCGCCTGGAGCAAGACCTCGCGGCGCATGAAGACGGCCGGCTGACCGAGGATGTGAAAGGTGAGCAAGTCTTCGAGCGTCCATTGGGCGTAGCGAGGAAAGTGGATGAACTCCCCTTGTTCGTCCACAGCCACCGTGTCACCGTAAACCAGTCCCGCTTCGGGATGCGCCTCGAACGCCTTCACCGCCGCCGTCACCGCGCCGGGCAGGTAGAAATCGTCGGAGTTGAGCCATGCCACGATGTCGCCCCTTGCGCGCGCCAGTCCCTTGTTGATGGCTTCCGCCTGACCGCTATCCTTTTCAGAGACCCAGTATGCCAGGCGGTCAGCGTATTGTTTGAGGATGTCCACTGAGCCGTCAGTGGAAGCGCCGTCAATGACGATGTACTCGATGCGCGGATAATCCTGTTCGAGGACGGAACGCAGCGTCTGCTCGAGGTAGCGAGCCTGATTGTAGGAGGGAGTGACGATAGAGACGAGGGTCATTTTGGCGGCAGAACGTCCCGCTATCGTTTCGAGGGATGAGCCAGGTCAAAAAGCAGGAAGTCGCTGCTTTGCGCGATGAGGGGATACCCCTGTTCGAGGGCTTGTTTCAAGTCCGGCTGGTCGTCCAACAATCGGGGAGGGGCAATCAGGAAGTAACTTTTGCCTTCGATGCGCTTGGCAAAAAAGGTTTCGAATTCCTTCGCACTGCCCCGCAGTTGGGCAAGTTCACGCTCGCCGCTGATGGGCCAGATCGCCACCTGACGCCAGCCGTAATACATCAGGCGATAGCCATAGTCTTTTGTCAGGGCGATGATTTTGCCGTCGGCAGGCAAATTCGCAACAATCGCCTGCCAATAGGCGGGTTCGTCGCGGAAGTCCCTGCTGATGAGTTCGCTCCGCACCGTCCAGGCAGGGAAGGCGATAGCCGCCAGCGCGACGAGGGCAAATGCCATCCGCCAGAAGCGGGGCTGCTGTGTCAGTTGTCTCACAATCAAATGCGCCAGCGGGACCAGTGAAAGGCTGATGACCGGCACAAGTTGGATGTGATAATAATTGTGCGTGTACATCTGATAGGGCAGGAACAGTCCATACGCCACGTAACCGCCCCATAATCCCAGCAGGAGCGTCCGCAGCAAGGCAGGGGCAATCAACACGCCGGTCAGAGCCAGCACCAGGGCAGTGAAGCCCATCAGGGACTGCAAAAAGCTCAGCCAACGCACATAAAAAGCGGGCTGCAAGAGCAGATAGGAGAGAGAAAGCGTCCACGACGAGACGTATTGCGAAGCCCGCTCCTGGCGAGTCAGGTAGTAAATGGCTGTCGGCGCAATCATCAATACTGCCATCACCCACACTTGGGGATTGCGCCAAAGGCGCTTCAGACCGAGAGCATGAATCACCAATGCCATTGCCGCTCCTCCGACAATGAACACCGCCACCACTTTGGTCAGGATTGCCAGGCTTCCCAAAATCCCTGCCAGCACCGCCCATTTCCATTGCTGCGCGGCGCGGGAAGATGAGGGTTGAGACGTCAGTTCCGCCCAGCGATAGAGCGCTCCGGCGGTCAGCACAATCCACATGGTCATGGCAGGGTCAGGTTGAAACGAGCGGCTGGCATAAACGGCAAAGGGCAGGATGAGATAGTATGCCAGCCCCACTAAAGCGCCGTCCGCGCCTACGCTTCGGCGGGCGAGGAGGTACAGCACCAGTCCACCCACAATCCAGAAAATGGATGAAAAAATACGGGCAATCCAGAGATGCTCCCCTCCCGCCAGAACATAGACGCCTGCCACCAGCGTCTCGAGGATGGGCGGCTCGAATTCCTCAAAGGAACGCCAAAAAGCGACGGCGCGTGAAGCCTCCGTCTCTGCAGGGGAAAGCATCTGATAATAGATTCCGCGCGCAATGATTGCCCCCCGCAATTGACGCGTGGGGTGAAAATCGAGAGGCTGGTCGGTCAGGTCGTACAGGCGCAATCCCAAGCCAAAGACCAGTAAAGCCAGCGCCAAAAGCCAGGAAAGCCGGCTAGAAAAGGGTTTCATAAGGCACCTTTGGGAAGACGGTCAGTTTGCCGCCGACGGTGGCATCCAACACCTGACGACCCGCGCGCTCATACGCCTGCCGCGCCATGCGATACGCCATTTCGGAGGTTTCCAGGTCGGGCAGCTGCCAGCGGAATCCCTTGCCGAAGTAGCGCGGATCGAAGTGATTGGGATCGTCGCCGCTGGAAACGACGGTCTGGTTGGCTTCGCCTTTCGAGGTGAAGTTGTGATCCACGCCGATGAGAATGACCTGCTGAAAGCCCATGTAGAAGGCAAGTTGCAGGGCAACGTTGGTGACTGTGGCGCCTTCCCAGATGCGGCGGGTCATGTCGTAGGCGAACTTTGGACCGGTGTAGGTGGTGTAGAGGAAAATCATGTCTTCGGGCATTCTTTGAAAGTGGCGGTTGGAATGCCAGGCGATGAACTTGGGGATGGGCAGGGCGGCGATTTCCTCGGCGCATTGCTCGATGACCAGGTCGTTGATGGAGACGAAGTAGGTCGTGGTGAATCCAAGTTCGGGAAAGAGCAGGTAGATGCGGTTCATCCCGAAGGTGAATTCGTTTTTGAGCTTGGTCAGGTCGGTCTGTTTGAGGCTGGGACCGTTGCCGATGATGAAGCAGCGCTCGCCGCGGTGGCGGTTGTGATATTCGAGCAGACGTGCGCGGCTCCTGCGCCGCCAGGGATGCAGGTAGGCATCCGGCACTTGCGGGAGGCGGAGGAGGGCATCGTAGGTGGTTTTCATCCACTGCAATGCAGGGGTGGGAAGAACGGATTTGATGACTCGCTTCATGGGTTATTCCGTACTCAATCTTGCCGTCGCCCCCCCATCCACCACCAGCGCTTGACCGGTCATGAAGGACGACTGCTCGTTGTCTGCAAGAAAGTAGATCGCGTGGGCAATCTCTTCGGGTTTGCCCACCTTGCCACTGACGGTTTTGCGGGCGAGATTCTCAAGCCGTTCCTGCACGTCACCGCCGCCCACATGACCGCGGTTCAACCCCGCGCGGAGCATGGGCGTATCCACCGCGCCGGGCAGGATGGCGTTGACGCGGATGTTATCGGGGGCGAACTCGATTGCCATGGCGCGCGTCAGGGCGAGCAATCCGCCCTTCGAGGCGGCATAGGCGGCGATGTTGGCGGAGGTCTGAATGGCATGAACCGACGAAACGTTCACAATCGCGCCGCCGTTGCGCTTGAGCAGCGGGTGCGCCAGTTTGACACCCAAAAACACCGAGCGTAAATTGGACGCCATAACCGCATCCCATTCCTCGACCGTGGTTTCAATCAACGGCTTGGCAATTTGCAGGGCGGCGTTGTTGACCAGCGCCTCCAGCGTGGCGGTGAATTCGTTCACCTGTGCGAAGATGGCTTCCATTGCTTCGCCGCGCGAAATATCCGCCCGAATGAACAACCCGTCCTGAGGAAAACCATCGCCGAAATCGGAACGGTCCACGCCGATGACGCGCCAGCCCTTTTGCGCAAACAGCGCAACCGTAGCGCGACCAATCCCTCCCGCCGCGCCGGTGATGAGAACTGTCTTTGCCGTCATCGTTCTGCTCCTTCGAATTTCATCCCCAAACCCTCCACCAGATTTTTGATGGTGTTCCAATGCACCCGCTCCCATGCGGCAGGGCTGGAGTTGGCGTTGTGCGGAGCAAGCAGGACATTATCCATCTTCAAAAGCGGACTATCCAACGGGAGCGGCTCAACCTCGAAGACATCCAGCGCGGCTCCACCCAGACTTCCAGCCTGCAGCGCCGCAATCAAACTTTTCTCCTCGACGACCGGTCCGCGGGCGGTGTTGATCAGCACCGCGCCGGGTTTCATCAGGGCGAAGGTCGCGGCGTTCATGAGATGATAGGAGGTGGGATTCAAGTCGCAGTTGAGGGAGACGAAATCGGAATTCGCCAAAAGGCGTTCGAGGCTGGTCATCTCGATGCCCGTTTCGGTGACGAAGACATGGTCCACCTCGACGATGTCCGTACCATAGACCTTCATGCCGAAGGCGCGGGCGCGGCGCGTCACGGCTTTGCCGATGTTGCCCACGCCGACCACCCCCAGCGTGCATTCGCTGAGGGTCCTGCCCGGAATCTTTTCCCATTTGCCGCTTTTTATCGCCTTGTCCATCCACGGCTGGCGGCGGACGAAGGCAAGCATGTAACCGAGGACGGTGTCGGCGACGGGGGTGGTGAAAGCGTTGGGGGTGCGTCCAATTTTGATCGAATGCCGGGAGCAGGCTTCGGCGTCTATGGAATCGACGCCCGTCCCCCACTTGGAGATGACCTTGAGGCGCGGGGAGCAGGCTTCGATGACGCGCGCCGTGTAGCGGTCGTCTCCACAAATCGCGCCGTCGAATTGACCGGCGTACTTCAGCAGGTCTTCTTCCTCCATGCGTTCCTGCACGTCGGGGAGGATGAGTTCGATGCCGTATTTGTCGAAGACGGGCTTGAAGCGATCCACAAAGGGAATCATGTAGGGAGCGGTGAAAAGGATGGTGGGCATTATTTGGTTTCCAGTCTCATGCGCATGAGAATATCTGCCAGTTGAAAATCGGATTCTTCGTCAATATCCACCGCCTCGAGGCGCGGAATTTCGAACATCAGCGGACGGTCGCCGATGCGGTGACGGTTTTTCAGCAGGTTCGCACGGGTGAAAATGTAGATGCAGGAATTTTCCTCATAGAGCGGCGGCAGGTCCTGCGTTTGGAGCAACTCGCGCGGATTGTGGTTGACGGCTCTGCCGTCCTTGTCGTAAAAACGGGTTTGCCAGCGGGTGACAGAGAAGAGGGAATCGTGCTTGGGGTAATTGGCAAGCAGTAATTGGATGGCGCGCGAAATGGTCTCGGCTTTGAGCAGCGGATTGGTGCTGTGCGTTTGCAAATAGAAATCAGCGGGGAATTGCGCCGTGTCGTGGATGAGGATTTCGTTCATGGGGATGTCATCGGCGCGGAGATGTTCGGGGCGCACGATGGTCTGAACCTGCGGAAAGCGTTCGCGCAGTCCGTTCAGCACGGGCTCGGAGTCCGTATCCACAACGATTTGGTCAATCTCCGGCACGGCAAGAAGCGTTTCGATGATGTGCTGGTAGAGAGGCTTGCCTGCCAGCGGGCGGTAATTCTTACCGGGTACACGCTGGCTGTGATGCCGCATAGGCACGAGGGCGGTTAGTTTGGTCATAGGTCAGCGATTATACCGAATCGGCTCGATTTCTCTCTTCTTTTCATCCTTTTTCGTTCTTTCGCGCGGATAGTAGAACGTCTCCCGCAATTGCGGCGTGACCAGGCTCGTCTCGCGGTGTCCCATGCGCGTGCCGTGAAATTGCATGAAGCGAAACCACAAGATCGAAGACAGGTTTTTCCACAACACATGTTCGCGCGCGGCGTGCCACACGTCGCTGAAGATGTTGGTCAGGGTCAAACGGACAAAATCGTAGAAGTTGAAGTGCGCTTCGGGGTAAATCCGTCGCAGCGCCATCGCTTCACGGCGGTAACGGTTGTACACGCCGCGCGGCGTCTCATTGTGAACGTGGATGATCTCTGCCTCGGCGACATAGGCAATTTTATATCCCTGCCCCTTCGCCCATTTGCCCCATTCCACATCCTCCAGCCCGGTCAACGTTTCATCGTAGGGATGTTGTTCCCACAAACTGCGGCGGATGGCGGCATTGGCGTTGTTGCAAAACGCGGTGGGCTGGTCGAGATTGCTTTCATCGGGGTACCACTGGTGAAAGATTTGCTGTTCCGAAAATTTGGCGGTTTCGGGTCCCCGCTGTTTGCCGTAGGTCAACGCCACCCGCTCATCCGAGAACGGACGAAGCAGACTCTCCAGCCAGTCGGGATAGACGGGATAGACATGGGCGCTGGCAATGACGACAAACTCGCGCGTCGCCGCCTGGACCCCAAAATTGAGCGACCGCCCAAACGTAAACTCCGCCGGCGGAATCCGCACCACGCGGGCACCCAGGGCTTCGGCAATCGAAACCGTCCCATCGGTCGAGCCGGAATCGACGAGGACGATTTCCACATCGCGCACTGTCTGCTGACGAATTCCCTCCAGCAAACGTCCGATGTGCTTTTCTTCGTTATAGGCGCGGATGACGACAGAACAGTTCATTACAGATTATTGTCTCTTTATCAGATTGTTTTTGTTAATCATCCAGAGGGCAAGAAGAAACAGGTAAAAAGCCAAGCCGCCCATAAAATGCAGCGACAGAAAAATGCGTTGTCCGCTTATTCTGAACCACTCCAATGTTAATTCCACCGGCAATGTAACTAAAATCAAACTCATCCCCAACAACAAGTTAAGACCTTTTCTTTGTGCCGAGAACAGATCTCCGCCCAAATAAAAAACGGCAGGAATCAACAAAAACATAAAATAGTGCGTCCAGGAAATCGGGCTGGTCAACAACGAACACACAAGCACAATGAAAAACTCAAGCAGGTAACCAGAGAGAGTGCGGGCTGATTTCCAGGCATACACAAGTACAACCAGCAGCGGCGCATAAAGCAGCATGATTGCCGTTTTGGATGCCATATCAAAGCGCGGTGTGGAAGCAATGGGAATCCAGGTATCAATCTTGCTGCCGGAAATGAGCTCGCGCGCCAACACTGCTGTAACCGACTGGTTATTATAGGCAGCCACCGGACGCCCCGCAAAAGACAAGATGCAATTATTAAACCAGATGCGATTCAATGAAAAAGGTATCAAAACCAGCGAAAGGATGACAATCAGTCCCACAACGAACATCCCGCCCAGCACCACCTTCCATTGCCGACGTATAAAGTAATATCCTGACGGAACGATAAGGGGTATCTTAATCGAGCCAGTGATTGCCAACAGGATTCCCGCGCCCCATTCGTTTCCCCATTTAAAGAGCCAAAGCGCCGCTATCAAGCCTAACATAATGAGATTGGTGGAATTTCCCAACCAGATACTGTAATCCAGGGGACCACTAAAGAGTAGAAAAGCAAGGAGAAACCAACGCTTCCAGCCCGTCAAATTGCCGAACTTGATTAACCAATAAGCAAGCGGCATAACGGATACAAGGTTAATCAGGAAAAATATGCGCCCCGCTTCAGCCTTGGGCATGAACCCAAAGGGTGAAAAGACATAAGCCAGCAACGGGAAATTGACATAGCCGTTGCAATTTTCGCTGAAATAGATCTGGCTGGGGGCGCGCAGGATTTTTCGCCCGGCAAAATAATACCCATTGCCAAAATCAGCCCATTGGTGCGCAATGCCAACCTGCCAGCCTGCTGCAACGACCACGACCAAACTACCCAACCACCATGCCCAACGCATCCAGGGCTTGGTAAGCCTGTTTTCCAACAGGTAATAAAGCCCCACAAGCATCACAGCCAAAAATGTATAAGGGAAAAAATTGGAATAATACGTCATTTGCAAAACACCTCATCCACGTAACGCTGCATTTCAGACGAGAGAGGGTAGCCATAGTCCGGCATGGCGCTGAGATTCGGACAGGCAAGTTGCCGGTAAAAAGGCTCCTCGTTGAGGCGGGTGGAAATTCCCTTGACTTGCTTTTGGTCGCCGAGAAAGGCGTATGCCTGAAGGAAGGGCATCCACTCGATTGGGTCGTTCGGGGTGAGATTACGTTTCTGCGCTTCCTCCCCCAACTGTGCAATTGCATCCCACTCGCCCTGCTGACGTGCCAGGTCTGCCTTTTGATAGTAGTAACACCACTCGCGCGGAAGTTCGGGACCGAACCCGTATAACGGCACGGCTGGAAAATCCGCCTCGGTGACAATGTTCTCGACCTTTGAGTTGTGATATGCCGCATGAACGAAAGGCGGATCGTTGACCGAAAGATCGGGCCAACGTGGATCGAGGACATGTACACAGGCAGTTGGCGAGGGTTGGGTCAGGATGAGTTGATTCTTGTAATTCGTCTCGGTGTGAACAAATTTAATCACCAGGTCGGTCTGCTCGAAGGATTTGTTACCGTTGATGATTTGCAGGATGCTGTCCTGTTCGAGGCGCGAGGCAGGCAGGGGGATGTTCACCGGCATTTGTCCCTGCCAGTTGGGATAGTAGATGAAATTGGCTGGACCCCACACCACGTCGTTGCCCTCCGCATAATTGATGCCCGGATAGTACGCCACCAGCGTCGTCCCGGACCTGATTGCCGGCGCCCGCCAAGTAACCTGCCGCCAAAACCCGGCAATGATCCGCTCCTCATTGACTGCCTGCGCGGCAAGCCCATGATGTGAGAGTACCGCCAGCCCAAGCACTCCCGCCAACAGCGCAGAACGAAGCGTCTTTGGAGTGACCGAATAGAGCAAACCGCTCAAAAAGATCACGCCAGCCAGCGAGGCGGGAAGCGTGTATTGGGAGATGCGTTCAAATGTCACGACGCGGTTGGCAAGGACAACCGGCAAAACGCCGCCCAGTGTTCCGAGAAAGCCCACCCAAAGCAATTCGTTGCGCCAGGGACGGGTATTCGCCTCCTTCTCGGCTTCATCTGTTTCTTTCAAGTACTTGATTGCCAAACCGACCGCCACCAGTGCCAGTGCGGCAAAGACTAACCCTATGACAATATCCTTCAGGCGGTTGTTGTAGAAGTTCTGATAAAAAGGCACCACCCAGGCAAAGAGCGCCACATTCAGCCAACTGCGCCCAACTTCGACCAGCCGCCACAGCATCGTAAGCGGGGAGGAAAATAAGGCGCTCAACTGCGTTCCGGCGTCCTGCGCTTTGCGCCAATTATCGAACAGGAACTGATACCAGAACAGAAACACGCCAGGGATGAGCAGATGCGGCGCATATTTCTTCACCAACACCGCCAGAGTATTTGTCCATGCCGCGCCGGGAGTCTCCCGCCGGACATACAGGTACACACCAATCAGGCGCAGGGCTTCCATGCCGATGGCGTATTCCACCAGCGCCAGATACGCCCACCCCGAAAGCAGGGCGGCAATTGTCCAGCCGAGACGTTTCTGCGCGGACTGGGATGATACCGCCTTGAGCGTAAACGCAATCGAGAAGGCTTGCAGTCCCACACTCAGCACATACGGCTGAAACTCGAACCCCGCCACCCACCACAAAAAGCCGGGAAACAACACGAACAATACCGCCATGAAAAAATTGGCGTTTCGCCGCTTCTCCCACAGCAGGTTGAACAGCCACCATGCCCCAATCCCACCCAACAAACGGGTGAGATACATGACAACATGATAGGGAAACGGGTTGAACCCAAACCATGAAAAATACAGCGCGTACAGCGGTCCGCGGATGGGACGGGTGTGCAGGGCAACCTCGATCAGCGCTCTCGGTCCGCTCACCAAAGCGTCGTAGAGGAAGTACCAGTCGTCGCGGTAGTATCCCATCTCGCCGATGCGCGGGAGATAGGTCAACCCCGAAATCAGCGCCAGCAGCAGGATTTCGAACCAGCGGGTTTGTGTTAGTCGTTTCATATCACCAGTTGTTGTCCTTTTCGTATCCCAAACGTATCAACAAATCCCCGCCAACGTCCTTGAAAATCTTTTTGTGTGTTTCCGTGAAGTACTTCTTCCATTCGCCGGTTCGCCCGGCGCGAAAGGTGGGAGATTTGGCTGGGTTGATGGAAGATTCAAGGGACTCGAGGATCAGGCTGCGGGGCGTCTGAAGCGGGACGCGGGTGAGGAAATGGTCGAGGAGGCGGTTCAATGCCCGCACCCGGTCCTGAATCAAATCTTCGAAGTGCATGGTCAACACTTCAGGCTGATCCAGCCAGCCCAGGTAGGGAGCGAATCGTTCGGCAATATTCGGAAACTCGATGCCGGCATCGGGACGCCCCAAAATGCTGACCTTGAGCCGCGCCTCGAAATCGGGCAGGGACTTGTAGTAGGCGTGATGAACGTGGTGCGGCTCCATATCGGTGACGTAAAAGACATGCGAAACCACCACATCGCGCGGGTCGCGAAAGATGAAGTACGGGAGGAAGCGGGGCGAGCAAACCCGCTCCACCGCCTCCGCGCGGGCAAAGAGATGAGCCGAGGCAATATCGCGCGGGCGGAGGGAATCGAGCCAGTCGAGGGCTTGTTGAGGAGAACGCTTCCTTCCGCTTTCGCCCTCATATTCGGCATAGAAGGAGTGCAGCCGCCGCGCATACGGCGCGACGTTTGAAAAACCAAGCAGGATTTGGTCGAGCAGGTGCGTGCCGCTCTTGGGAAAAGAAATGCCCAACAGGATGGGCAGGTCGGCGGGTTGGGAAGGGAAACGCAGGCGCTGCAAAGTCTTTTCACTGTGATACACTGTGAAGCGGAGAAACGATTTCAAGTTCATACAAGCAAGTATTTAACCATACTTTCTCACCATGAAAACCACCATCTTCAACACCCCAATTCTCAGTTTTCTGCTGCACCTGCTGGCGCGCCTGCTGATGCGGCTGGCAGGCTGGCGCGTGGACGGGAAACTCGCCGACCTGCCGAAATTCATCCTGATTGGCGCGCCGCACACCTCCAACTGGGACTTTGTGCTGTTCCTCGGCGTGGCGTTCACCCTGCGGGCGGATGTCCGCTTTATGGGCAAGGCGGAGTTGTTCCGTTCGCCGCTGGGCTGGTTCTTCCGCTATTGCGGCGGTTACCCGGTGGACCGCAAGAAGCCTACCGGGCTGGTGGACCAGATGGTCGCCGCCATCAACAAGGAAGACCGCTTCATTCTGACCATCACGCCGGAAGGGACGCGCGGGTACGTGGCAGATTGGAAGCGCGGTTTCTATCACATCGCCAAAGGCGCAGGGATTCCCATCGTCATGGCGGCGGTGGATGGCAGGCACAAAATCGTCCGCATTCACCCGCAGCCCTTTTACCCCACCGACGATATCGAAGCGGACATCAAAGCCATCAAGGGAATGTTCGAGGGGTTCGGGGGCATCAAGCCGCGCAAAAAGTACATCACGCTGGAAAGTTAATGCCTTGAAGAGCTTTGGCGGCAGCGCGATATTAATGCCGCGCTACTTTGCCTCTGCCATCGCTTTCTTGAATTCCACCAGCGCCTGAATGGGGGTCGGGTCCACACCGTATGCCATCGCCAGATAGTACGCCATGTAATCGCCGAACAGAATCAGCGTCCACATGTGGGCAAGCGGATGATTGCCGCGCGCCTCGATGAAATCGGTGTTCAAGCCTTCGAGCATGTAGGCTCGACGGGTCAATTCGAGGCGCAGGCGGTTGCGCGGATGGTCGGAGGCGGATTGGAGGAAGATCGTCATTGTGTGCGCGTTGAGTACATCCTGTGGGTTGAGCGTGCCTGCCAGGGTGTTATGGTTCGCTTCGGGGATGAACTCGAAATTGGCGGCGGCTTTGGCGACCTCATTCAACTGTCCCTTCCAGCGGCGGGCAACCACACTGAGCATCCCCGACCCCACGATCGTCACCCACCGCCCCACCAGTTGACCGGCGTAACGTTTGGCGGGATTGTTCGCGGCGGGGACCTCCGCCCGCAGGTGTTGTTGAATCTGCCTCATTGCGTCGAGCGTCTCGTTCACGGCGGCGGCTTGGTCGGGCAAAAAGCCCAAACGCTGGAACATCGCCAACAGCAGACCAAACGAAAATCCCACCGCGGCGCGCGGCTGACCGGCGTGGTCGAACGTCCAGACGGGAACGCCCGCCGCCCTGGCGCGTTTTGCCAGTTCACCGCCCGTGCAAACGGCGATGACTCGGCAGCCGGCTTTGCGCGCGGCTTCGAAGGCGTCCAGCGTCTCTTCGGTGTTGCCGGAGTGCGAGGAGCAAATGACCAGCGTCTCTTCGCCGCGCGCAAAGAGGGGGAGTCCATAGTCTCGGTGAACAGAGACAGGTATCGGGGCGAGTGAAGCGCTATACGCGGCGAGCAGGTCGGCGCCGATGGCAGATCCGCCCATGCCGGCGATGATCACCTGGCGGATGTCTTTCCACTCAGGAAGCGGATGTTTAAGACCCAATTGATACGCAAAGCCAAGTTGGTCGGGCAGGTTGTCAATTTCTCCCAACATGTTGAGGGTGTCGAGTTGTTTGAAGAAGGCAAGATCGTCGAGATTCATGGATGCTCCAAAATGCAAGTTGTGCGGGGATTTTACAACAGATTTCGCCGAATTTTTGCATCGAAATTGTCATGCAGCAGGACGGCTTTTTTAATGCCGGGAAATCTGCTTCGTGCAATGATAAATTGTCGGGACGTGTTCACGTCTCCGCAGGAGGTTTTCCATGTTCAAGCAAAAACTGTTGAGCATGGTCTTGCTTGGGGGAATGTTACTGGCACAAACAATACCAGCGGCGCACGCCGCCGCCCTTTGCAATCAAGCACAATTCGTTTCGGACATCACCGTTCCAGATGGAGCGGCTTTCGCGCCGGGCGCATCATTTACCAAGACCTGGCGGTTCATGAACGCCGGCACATGCACATGGACAACAACTTATCGGCTGGTGTATGTGGGCGGAGATTCCATGGGCGCTGTGACCTCGGTCAACATCCCCGTCAACGTGGCGCCGGGACAGATGCTCGATATTTCCGTCCCCCTCACCGCGCCGGCGACGCCCGGTCACTATAAGAGTTTGTGGAAGTTCGCCAACGCTGCGGGCGTGCAGTTCGGCATCGGCGCTTCAGGGAACGACGCCTTCTGGGTGGACATCAACGTAGTGGCGGCGAGTGCAGTCATCTATGACTTCGTCGCCAACGCGCCCTACGCCCAATGGAAGAGCGGCGCAGGCACACTGCCCTTCCCCGGCACCAGCGGCGACAGCCGCGGCTTTGCCTATATGGTGGACAAGCCGCACCTCGAGGACGACTCCTTCGATTCCCTGCCCGGTCTGCTGGTCGTGCCGCAAAACAAATACAACGGCTACATCCAGGCAACCTACCCCGAATTTCAAGTTCAGCAGGGCGACCAACTGCAAACCCTCGTCAACTGCGAGTTCGGCGCAACCGGCTGTTACGTCACCTTTCGCATTGACTACCTGCTCCCCAACGGCGTGCAAAAGACTCTCTGGTCCTGGAAAGAAGCGCACGACAAACGCTTCTACCGCGCCAGCCTCGACCTGAGCGCCCTCGCCGGACAAAAAGTCCGCTTCGTCTTCCTGCTCCTCTCCAGCGGATTGGCGCGCGGCGACCGCGCCATCTGGGGATCGCCGCGCATCATCCGCCCCGGCGGAGGACAACCTCCGCTTCCTCCCCCGACCCTCACCCCGCTCCCGCCTCTCACAGCCACTCCAACGCCGATTACGCCTCCGCCCCCCACGCTCGTGCCTCTCGGCTGTGACCGCGCCGCCTTCATCACCGATGTCAACGTCCCCGACGGCACCACCTTTGCGCCCGGCGCGGCGTTCTCCAAAACCTGGCGGCTGAAAAACGCCGGCTCCTGCACCTGGACGAAAGACTACCGCATCACCTATTACAGCGGCGAACTGATGAACGCGCAAGCCGCCGTTCCCATGCCCTACTTCGTCTATCCCGGCGAAACCGTGGACGTGACCGTCAACATGGTTGCCCCTGCTGCGCCGGGCAACTATCGCGGCTATTGGATTCTCGCCAACGCCGGCGGCAAACTCTTCGGCATCGGCGCAGACGCCTCCAAACCCTTCTGGGTGGAAATCAACGTGGCAGGCAGCCCGCCGCAGGAAATGGGCTACGACTTCTGGCTTAACGCCTGCTCCGCCCAGTGGAAGAGCGGCGCAGGAGCGCTGCCCTGCCCCGGCACCGCCGGCGACCGCAGGGGCTTCGTCCTCGCCGATGGTTTCTCCCACCTCGAAGACGGCACCATGGGACCTCTGCCCACTCTGTTGATGTCACCCGAAAACAAATACAACGGCTACATTCAGGGCTTTTATCCCGCCTTCACCGTCCAGCCCGGTGACCGTTTCCGCACGGTCGTGGGCTGCGACTATGGCGCCGCCTGCTACGTCACCTTCCGCCTCGATTACATGACCCCCAACGGCGGCATCTTCAACTTCTGGCAGTGGCGCGAACAGAACGACGGTAAAAACTACACCGCCGACGTGGACCTCACGCCTCTGGCGGGGCGAAGCGTGCGCTTCATCCTGACCATCCTTGCCACGGGCACCGCCAGCGGCGACCGCGTCCGCTGGGGCGGACCGATGATCGTCCGCAAAGGCGGCGGGACCGCTCCCACCCTCACGCCGATTCCGCCCACCCTCACCCCTCAGCCGCCTACGCCCACCTCCACCTCCATCGCCGTTCCCGGCACGCCGGTCTTCAATCCCATCCTCCGCAACCTGTACATGCGCGATTCTTCCAACGGCTGGGCAGTGAGCAATGACGCCGTCCTGCGCACCACCGACGGCGGCGTCACCTGGTACAACGTCCTGCCGAACATTCAGCCCGGCGGCGCAACCTTCCCCTCTGCCAACAGCGGCTGGGTCATCAGCCGCACCCGCACGCTCTATCACACCACCAACGGCGGCGCGACATGGAGTCAGTTCAGCGTGCCGTTCGACGGCGGCACCATCCAATTCCTCGATGAAAACACCGGCTACGTCTTCCAAATCACCGGCGCGGCGATGAACAAACAATCCGTCGCCCTCTACAAAACCACCGACGGCGGCGCAACCTGGACGAAGACCTACGACAACGATCCCACCGTGCCAGGTTCGAGCAACACACTGCCGCTTGGCGGACACAAGAACGGCATCACGTTTAGCAGCGCGACCACCGGCTGGATCGGCGGCGAAACGCCAACCGAGGGCTACTTCTACTTCTACAAAACCACCGACAGCGGCGTCACTTGGTCGCGGCTGCCTCTGGCGCTGCCTGCCGGCTACGAATCCGCCTACATCACCACCACCGCGCCGACGTTCTTCAACGCCAACGAAGCAGTTCTGCCGGCTTGGATGTTGAGGCTCGACACGGGCATGCGTGACCTCTTCCTCTACACCACCCGCGACGGCGGCAACACCTGGACACCCTCTCCCGCCTTCGCCCGCAGCGCCGAACACACCGACATCACCTCCATGAACCACGCCATCAGTTGGGACTGGTCGAACGTCTTCCACGTCACCACCAACGGCGGCGGCAGTTGGATGACCATCACCCCCAACATCAATCTCAGCGAAAATTTCCGCGGGCTGGACTTCGTCTCCCCGACCACCGGCTGGGCAATCCGCGCCCCCTCGAACGAAACCACGCTTCTCTATCGGACCCTGGACGGCGGCTACACCTGGACGCTTCTCTCCGGCGGACAGCCTGTTCCTCCCACCCCCACCGACACGCCTCTCCCGCCTCCCACTGCCACCCTCACGCCTTTGCCCGATCCCGCCGCCTTCGCTCAAACCATCGTGAACACGTTGAACGCACGCAACTTCGAGGCATTGCCGCCCCTGATGAACGAGACCTTCATCTTCGCTTACTGGCAGTCGCAAGGGACGGTGTACAACGCCGAGACCGCCATCGAGTATCTGCGGACGAGTCACATCGGCGGGACGCTTGTTCCCGACGCCGCAAAGGACCTGACCGCGCTGCTGGGCGGCTCGAACCCCTACACTATCATGGGACTTGACCCTGCCAAATCGCGCGCCCTCTACGTCGCCGGCTGGGGCTTGGACGGCAAAACGGAAGCCATCCTCTACGTCACCCAGCGCGCCGACGGCAGCCTGTACTGGCACAGCGTTCTGATTGCGCCGTATGGATTCGCTGCCCCCACGACCTTGATCGGACCGTATGCCGTGGTCAACGTGGCGGAGAATGACGTGCTCAACATCCGCGCGGGGGCGGGCGTCAGTCAGCCCATCATCGGGTATTTTGCGTCAGACGCGAAAGATGTCATGCGCACCGGACCAAGCCTCAGCGTGGATGGAGCCGTGTGGGTCGAAGTCCGCAGGAATGACGGGTTGACCGGCTGGGTCAATTCCTATTACCTGACCGAATACGTCACACACGAAGCCTTCTGCGCGGACTCCCGCATCCTGCCGCTCATCGGGCAGTTCAAGCAGAGCCTGAATCAATCCGATGGAAGTTTGCTCAGCCCGATTGTAAGTCCCGTTCACGGCGTGAACATGCACCTGTGGGCATACGGACCGGGCGTCAACTTCACGCCAGCCGCCACCGCAAACATCTACACCAGCACGACGGTCTATAACTGGGGCGGCGGACCGAGCGGCATCCCCGATACCGGCACGTTCAACGCTGTGGTCAAGCCCAAGTACCTGGAAGTGCTGAATGCGCCGAACATGGAGACCTATTGCGACAGCCTCGACAAGGTCTTCCCGCTCTCGCGCCCGTGGCCCTACCCGAACATCCGCTTCTATAACCTGTACAAACCCGCCAGCGACCAGTTCTTCGACTTCCGCACTCTGCTGGTCGGCATTGAATACGTCAACGGTCAGCCGTATATCTACGGCGTAGTGACCATCATCTGGGAGCCTTAAAACCTTAGCCACGGATTTCACGAATTTTCACGGAGAGTTCATCAATCCGTGTCAATCAGTGTAATCCGTGGCTAAAACATTCGAGAGCCGACGGGGAATCCTACATCGCGCTCTTGATGAATTTCGTCAAATCCTTTTTCATCTTCCTCAGCGAAGGCATGTGGATGTACATCATGTGCCCCGCCTCGTAATACTCCATCGAGACGTTCTTGCGCGTCTGTTCATCCAGACCAAGGTGATTGAAGGTGTATTCGGTGGCAAAGTAGGGCGTGCCAAGGTCGTAGTAGCCGTTGGCGGCAAAGACCTTGAGATAGGGGTTGTAGGTCATTGCGGCGCGCAGCGTCTCACCCACGTTGACATAGGCGTTCTCGAACTCCTTGTACGACCACGGATGGACGAAGCGGCTCAAAATCTCATACGGCAAATCCGACTCGAACTTCAACTCGCGGCGGATGTAATCGTAGAACGCGGCGGTGTATGGACCCAGGATGTTCGTCAGCAGGGGGTCATATTCCGCGTGTTCGGTCACGCCCAAACGGTCCCGACCGAGGAGGCGGCTGTCGAGGCGTCCGACCGTCAGCCCGCGGTCGCGCAGGAGTTCCTTGAAGTAGTGCTGGTCGTTGATGCGTAAATTGGAACGCTCGATGAACTGCTCCGAAATGCCGGTGTAATAGGACAAGCGCTTCACGATGTCGGCGCGTTCTTCTTTAGTGAGCGCGTCGCCCTTGAGCAGCGCTTTGGCATAATCGCCGAGCGCAAACTCTTCCGCCTCCTTGAGCCACTCCTTCAACGTCCGTTTGGGTTGAAGGACATTGTGATACCAGGCGGTGGCGGTGTAACCCGGCAGGAAGAGGATATAGGGCAGGTCGTTGTTGACGTTGAAATCAATCGTGGTGAAATCGAGCACCACCGAGACCAGCATGATGCCGTTCAGGTACATGCCGTGCCGTTCCTGCAAATAGCCCGAAAGCCCCGCCGAGCGCGTGGTACCGTAGGATTCGCCGATGAGGAACTTTGGCGAAAGCCAGCGGTTGTAGCGCGTGGTATAGAGGCGGATGAAATCGCCCACCGACTCGATGTCTTTCTTGAAGCCATGCCATTCCTTCGGCTTCTCCCCTTGCACCGGGCGGCTGTAGCCGGTGCTCATCGGGTCAATGAACACCAGGTCGGTCTCGTCGAGGATCGAGAAATCGTTGTCCACCATCTTAAACGGCGGTTTCGGCAGTTCACCGTCGCCTTTCAACAGCACCCGCCGCGGACCCAGTACGCCCATGTGCAGCCACACAGACGAGGAGCCCGGTCCGCCATTGAAGGAAAACGTGAGCGGGCGTTTCGCCGGGTCGCGGACATCGTCCTTGGTGTAGGCGACGAAGAAAATCTGCGCGCGCGGCTTCTCGCCTTCCGCTTCCTTTTCGCGGTCGGCGGTCTCCTCTTTCAGCACCATTGTCCCGGCTGTGACCGTGTACTTGATGGTCCTCCCGCCAATCCGCACCGCATGTTTGGTGACGACGAGATTGTCCTTGGGGGTCGGCTTTTCTTCCTTCTTTTCTTCTTTCTTCTCTTCGGCTTTGCTCTGAGCGGGCTTTTCTTCTGCCATGTTTCACTCCTTATTTGTTATTTCGCTTCAGTTTCATCCTCATCGGGATACAGCGAATAGTAGATATCAAGACCCAAATGAAGCAAACGCGAAACGCCCTGCAAGACACTAAAATACACAACACCCATGATCAAGATATAAAACACATTGACCAGGGATGTGGGCTGGTTGAACAACTCCGAAAATGGAACCGTTCCATCGAACAGGGGCCAGAAATTCGTAACAAAGGTCGCTACGAACACCAAAAGAACCAACCAGGATGTGACATTGGCAATCGCGGCAGCCCGCATCACGCCGTCTTCATTGCTGAAGATGAAACCGAACTTATCTTGTTTTGACATTTTTCCTCCAGGGATGATCTGACAAGGCGTCAGCCTCATCAAGTCACCCCATTATAGTTTATATCTGCGAGTCAGCCGCTCCAAATCATCCAGCGGCAGGGCGCGGACGGTCCTCCCGCGAAACCCCGTCATCGTCTCCGCCATGCACAACGAATTGTAAATCGCCTCCTCCGTCGCTTCGATGGCGGCTTGAAACAAAGGCGACATCTGCTCATTCGCCACTTCGGGGTATGCCCATACACGGGTTCGCCGCGCCGTCGTTCGCCGCGCCTCCTCAGCCGCCGAAAACGCAATCACATAATCCCCCGAACCGTTGCTCATGGATGCACCCGTCCGCGCCAAGCCAGCCAGTCCGCGCTTTGCCAGGCGGCGCAGGTTTCGGTCCGAAAGCGGCGCGTCCGTCACCAGCACAATCATGACCGAGCCGTCGGCAGAGCGATCCAACTCATCCTTCAGATAATATTGACCCAACGCTTTCCCTACAGGAATCCCATCCATTTGCAGGACGCCGCCAAAATTGGACTGTACCAGCGCCCCCACCGTGTACCCGCCCAGCGACTTGGGCAGGACGCGCGAACTTGTGCCGATGCCGCCTTTCCACCCAAAACAGACCGTTCCCGTCCCCGCGCCGACGCATCCCTCCTCGACCGGACCTGATTCAGCCCATTCAATCGCCGCCAACACCGACGCCTTTGTCACCGCCCGCGCGCGGATGTCGTTCAGCCAGCCGTCGTTCGTCTCCCCCACAATCGGGTTCACGCTCCGCACTGACTCGTTGCCTTGCTGCGCGAGCGTCCAATCAATCAACGCCTCTGCCGCCACAGGGACCGCCAGCGTATTCGTCAGCGCGATCGGCGTCTCGATTTCGCCCAGTTCCTGTACCTGCGTGAAGCCCGTGAGTTTCCCAAACCCATTTCCCACCTCAATTCCCGCCGGCACTTTGTCCTGAAACATATTTCCGCCATGCGGAAGAATGACGGTGACGCCCGTGCGGACATCCTCCCCCTCGATGAGCCTCACCTGCCCTACCCGCACGCCGTTCACATCTGTAATGGCGTTCCATCTGCCCGTTGGCAAGACACCGGGCGTAATCCCCAACTCACGAACGCGCCTGCGTCTCGTTCCCATCATTTCCTCCGGCTGATGCGCGCGTAAATCTCCTTTTTGTTCCACCCGCTTCGTTCCGCCAACTCAGTCGAGATGTCCTTTGCGGATTTTTCACTTGTTAATGCCTCTTCAATGGCGGCGAGCAACTCCTCCTCTGTCCACCTTTCGCTTTCATCCTTCTTCTTTCCCTCCACCACCAGCGTGAACTCTCCCCTCGCCGGCTGTGACTTGAAATACGCCGCCGCCCCGCTGAGCGTGCCGCGCCAGTATTCCTCGAACATTTTGGTCATCTCGCGCGCCACACAAACGCGGCGGTCGCCCAGCACCGAGAGCAGGTCTTCCAGCGATTCAACGATGCGGTAAGGTGATTCGAGGAAGAGGAGCGTGTAGGGCAAGTTGGCAACTTGTCCAAGAAGTTTGCGGCGCTCACTCGCTTTGTGCGGCAGATAACCGAGGTAGAGGAACGAGTCGGTGGGGAGGCCGGAGACGGTCAGAGCGGCGAGAGGGGCTGAGGGACCGGGCACCGGCTTCACGTCGAAGCCTGAAGCGAGCGCGGCGCGGACGAGTTCGTAGCCGGGGTCGTTGATCGCCGGCGTCCCCGCATCCGAAACAAGCGCCACGTCGCCTGTGGCAAGTTTTTCGAGGATGAAGTCCAGTTTGGCGAGTTTGTTATGTTCGAAATAACTGGTGAGGGGCGTCTCGATGCCAAAATGTTTGAGCAGTTTGCCGGTGTGACGCGTATCCTCCGCCGCAATGAGAACCGCCTCTTTCAAAATCCGCACGGCGCGCGGCGACATGTCTTCCAGATTGCCGATGGGGGTGGCGACGAGATAGAGTGTGCCCATGCCGCGATTGTATCACCCCTCGAATGCTATAATGACGAGGAACATTTGCACGCGCCGTCTCGTTATCACCGTTGTGATCCAATACAGACACCTTTCTGCCTACACGCAAACCGTCTGTGGACACAAGGAGGTTCCAATGTCGAAAAAATTGTCGGCTCTCATCCTGCTGCTTGCCCTCGTCCTTTCCGCCTGCCGCGGAGAGACTCCTGCCGCTACCGCTACGCCTGCTCCCACCGATACGCCGCCTCCCCCCACATCCTCGCTCACGCCGCCGCCCCAAGTGACGGAAACGCCGGCAACGCCCGTCACCGACACGCCCGCCGCCCGCCCCACCAACGACCCCAACTGCACCAACAAAGCATCCTTCGTCGCAGATGTCACCATCCCCGATAACACCGTTATCAACGCCGGTGAAACCTTCACCAAGACTTGGCGCATTAGCAACACCGGCACTTGCATTTGGGCAAACGATTATGTTCTCACCTATTACTCCGAGAACCGCATGGGCGCTCAGGATGTGCCGCTGGGTCTTACCTACCCCGGTCAGACCCTCGACATTTCTGTGCAACTGACCGCCCCCACCAGCCCCGGCACCTATCGCGGCAACTTCGTCATCAAAAATCCGCAAGGGCTGATCATTTCGATTGACGAAGACTCCCGCTTGTGGCTCATCATCAAAGTGGAAAACACCGCCGCCCCCACCAGCGCGGCGACCGTCACCGCCGGTCCCTCCCCCACTGCCGGCGCCTCTCCCACCACTGCGGCGGGCGTCACACCGCCAGCCGGTTCCGGCGCAGGCACTGCCTCCTGTTCCTTCACCACCGATGTCTTCAAACTGACCGACGCCATCGCCGCCATCAACGCCTACCGCGCCCAGAACAACCTGCCTGCCTACACCGTGAACACCCTGCTCGTCCGCGCGGCGCAGCGTCATGCCAACGACATGGCTTGCAACAACTTCTTCACCCACACCGGCACCGACGGCTCCACCCCGCAAACCCGTGTCGCAGATACCGGCTACGCTGCCTCATCGGTCAGCGAAAACGTCTATGGCAGCAATCCGCCGCTGGATGGCGCCGGCGTGATCAACTGGTGGAAGACCGACACCACCGATCCCCGCCACAATCAGAACCTGCTCAGCACCACCTATACCGAAATCGGCGTCGGCTATGCCTTCTACAACGGCTACGGCTATTACGTCTTGGTGCTTGCCAAACCATGACCACAACGTAAAAGACGCTCTCCAGCGTCGGACCTCGCGCTGTCATACCAAACGCTTCATGAAAAAGAACCGGCTCTTCCTGCTCATCCTCCTGACCTTAACCTCATGCTTGAAGGTTTCCACGGAGGCTCTGCCCACGCAGACGCCCGCCCCGCCTCTCTTCGTGACCTCGACTCTGCCGCCGACCAAACCGGCTTTGGTGGTGCCGACGCGGATTCCCCCCACCTCCACGCCCGAAGCCGCCGTCACAGGGACAGCCCTCGCCTCCTCCCCCGCCTCCTGCCGTGACAGCGCCATCCTCGTCGAAGACGTTACCTATCCAGATAACACGCGCGTCAACGCCGGCGAGACCTTCACCAAGACCTGGAAACTGCAAAACACCGGCACCTGCACCTGGAGCGGATACACCGTCGCCTTCGTGGACGGTGACCGCATGGGCGCACCCGACTCCGTCCCCGTGCCGGAGACTCCCGCCAAAGCCACGGTGGAAGTCTCTGTACAACTGACCGCTCCCTCCGCTGAAAAAATCTATCGCGGCAACTTCAGGCTGTTGAACGCAGAGGGCAAAACAGTGCCAATGGGAACTGAGTCCATTTTCTGGGTGCAGGTGGTGGTCGGGATGGGAGGCGCCGCGAACATTGCAGGGACGCCCATCGTCTCGCAGGTCGGTAACTGCACCTACACCATCAACGACGGATACGTCCAACAGTTGATCGAACTCATCAATCAGGCGCGCGCCGAGGTCGGACGCCCCGCCCTGACCGTCAACCCGCAGTTGACCGCCGCCGCGCAGGGTCACAGCCTCGATATGGCGTGCAACGACTTCCTCCGTCACAGCGGCTCGGACGGCTCATGGATCGGCGACCGCCTACGCAACGCCGGCTACACCAACCCCTATTACCTCGAAATCATCGCCATCGGCTTGCCGCAGGACGCGATGAACCAATGGCGCAGCGACCCGGCGCACTGGGAGGCCGTGCTCAACTCGCGCGTGACCGAGATCGGCGTCGGGTACGTCTATAATAAGTTCAGCTCCTATGGCGGTTACTGGACGGTGGATATGGGAGGACCGTAAGAGTTTAGATTGTTCGGTTTCAATAGTATTACAGCGCAAAGTCGAGAGGAGCATCCACTAATCTGCGCCAATCATCGCTAATTTTTCGTGAAGATTAGTGTAGATTAGTGGATTCACAACCGTTTGAGCCGACCTTGCGCTGCAATAATAGGCAAGACTCAAATTAATCAAATAAACAGGGAAATTTTGCCATGGTGAAACACGTAAGGCGAGTTACGTCATTTATATTCTTATCCATGTTATTTCTCGTTCTTGGGGTATTTCTTTTTATAGAAGATATGAGCTTACAAAATATCGTTATTTATTTCGGAAGAATATTATTGTTATTTCTTGTACCATCAGGCATAGTTTTGTCAATATTATTTGTTATAGAACATTTTGGTAGAAAAAAAACTTGAGAATTGCACATAAATGTAAGTTCGATATAAGATTTTTTGAAAAATGGACACATTACGAGCGGAACGACCGGCAGATTCCATCCGAGTTTCACTCTCCTAACCTTAGAGGGCAAGATGTAGCGCACATTTTCTAACGCCCGCCACACTACAATGTTAGATACGCTCTCTCGTGTCGAACTTTACACTGTAATGTTTTTCTTCTCCCAAATATGCCTTGGTGACGCATTGTACATTTCTTCACCTTACGCCCTATGCTATACTCTATTTATCATTCAGAAAAACAGGCAAGGGCATGATGGACATGACCATTCTCGAAATCCCGACAGAACTATTGCAGGCGGCAAACCTCACGCCGCAAGATGCCAAAAGGGAACTGGCGATTCGCCTGTATCAACTTCACAAGTTGAACGAGAAGCAGGCGGGAGAACTGGCTGGCGACCCCAAAGTCATCGAGCCGTTGATCTGGAGCCGCGGGCAGGCGGGTCGCTTCGACCTCGATGATTTCCTCTCCTGGGCATCGCACGACCTGAAAACCCCGCTCAATTCCATCATCGGCTTCAGCAAGGTGGTACTCAAGGGCATTGACGGTCCCATCAACGAGACGCAGGAAAAAGACCTCGCTACCGTCTTCACCGCCGGTCAACGCATGCTGGCGTTGATTGGCTACCTGGTGGAAATCGCCCGCCTGAACAACGGACAGACACAACTGGCGCGTGAAGAGGCGGACATCATGGAAATCATCACAGAGGCAACCCACCGCTGGAAAACCCAAAATCCATCCAAACCGCTGAACATCGAGAACCATTTGACCGCTCCCCTTTTCAACGTGGACAAGGCACAACTGCGGCAAATCATTGCTCACCTGCTCACCTTCGCCTCACTGCGCCTGACCGAGGGAACGGTTTCACTTTCAGCAAGCGACACCAACGCTGAATTAAAAATCCGCGCTCAAAGTTTCGGCAAGAAATCCGCCGACAAATTCGAAATGGACAGCGCCATGCTGGGCTTCATCCTCGCCTCGCTGGTCAAACTGCATGGCGGGCAAATGGACGAGCCGCAGGAAACCGATGATGGCTGGACACTGACCGTCACCCTTCCAAGATAAAGCCGATACGCCTGAATTTTTGGGCGCAAATGAAAACCTCCCTGCGAGCGCTTGCGCGAGCGCCTGCCCGCAGGGAGGTCTGTTTTCGCAAACGGCGGTTACACCACCACGCTGACCAGCCGCTTATTCGCCACGATGACTTTCTTCGGCTCTTTGCCCTCCAGATACTTCTGGACCACTGCCGAAGCCAGCGCAGCGGATTTGATGGTTTCCTCGTTCGCATCCGCCGGGACCGTGATCCTGTCGCGCACTTTGCCATTGACCTGCACCGGCAGTTCGATCATGTCCTCTTTGGCGGCTTCCTCGTCCACCTGGGGCCACAGTTGCTGATGGATCGAATACGGCTTGCCCAAGTGATTCGTCCACAGTTCCTCGGCGATGTGCGGCGCGACGGGCGCCAGCATTTTCAGGTAGATTTCGGTCGCTTCCTCCCAGGCGGGGGTTCCAACCGCTCCCGCTTCGCGCGCCTTGTACATCTCGTTCAGCAGTTCCATTAGCGAGGAGATGATGGTGTTGAATTCGAAGTTCTCGAAGTCGTGCGTGACGCGCTTGAGGGTCTGGTGAACGCGTCGGCGCAGGTGACGCCCGTCGTAGGCAGGATCCGTTTTCGGCGGAGTCGGATCCGTGAACAGGGTCCAGACGCGGCGCATCCAGCGGGCGGTCCCTTCGATGCCTTGCGAGTCCCAGGGGGCGCCCATCTCCCAGCGGGCAAAGAACATCAGGTAGGCGCGCACGGTGTCGGCGCCGTATTTGTTCACCAGCAGGTCGGGGGCAACGACGTTGCCGCGGCTCTTGGACATTTTGCTGTGGTCTTCCGCCAGTACCATGCCCTGATTGCGCAGTTGAATCATCGGCTCGTTGCCTTCGGTGATGCCCATGTCGCGCAGGGCTTTGTGGAAGAAGCGCGTGTAAAGCAAGTGCATGGTGGCGTGTTCGATGCCGCCCGTGTAGGTATCCACAGGCATCCAGTAGTTGTATTCGGCTTCGTCGAAGGGCGCTTTGTCGTTGTAGGGCGAGAGGTACGCCAAGTGATACCAGGAGGAGCACATGAAGGTGTCCATCGTGTCGGTTTCGCGCGTGGCAGGACCGCCGCACACGGGACAAGTTGTGTGCTTCCAAGTGGGGTGGAATTTCAGCGGTGACTCGCCTGTCGGCTTCCATTCCACGTCTTCGGGCAGGAGTACGGGCAGTTGGTCTTCGGGGACGGGATTCCAGCCGTCCTTTTCGCAGTAGATCATGGGGATGGGCGCGCCCCAGTAGCGCTGACGTGAAATCAGCCAGTCGCGGTAACGGTAGTTGACCGCCTCTTTGCCGATGCCCTGCTCTTCCAGCCAGTCAATCACTGCGCTGATGCCGGGATTCTTGCGTCCCTTTTCGGTGTTGACCTTTGTCCCGTCGAACGGACCTGAATTGACCATGACGCCGGGTCCCGTGTATGCCTCTTTCAGTTCGCCCGCTTCGCCCTGACCTTCGGGGCGGATCACCTCGACGATGGGCAGGTTGTACTTTTTGGCAAAAGCAAAGTCACGTTCGTCGTGTGCAGGGACCGCCATGATGGCGCCCGTGCCGTAACTCATCAGCACGTAGTCGGCAATCCAGATGGGGATGCGTGCACCGTTGACCGGGTTGATGGCATAGCCGCCCGTGAAGACGCCCGTCTTTTCCTTGTCGGCGGCTTCGCGTTCAATGTCCGATTGACGCGCGGCTTGCGCCTTGTACGCTTCGACGGCTTCGCGCTGTTCGGGTGTGGTGACCTTGTCCACCAGCGGATGTTCAGGGGCAAAGACCATGAAGGTCGCGCCCCAGAGCGTGTCGGGCCGCGTGGTAAAGACAGTGATCAGTGACCAGTCATCAGTCATCAGTGTGGAGTGATTACTGGTCACTGACGACTGATTACTTTCCACGCGAAACTTCACCTCTGCCCCCTCCGAACGCCCAATCCAGTTCGTTTGCAGCACTTTCACGCGCTCGGGCCAGTCCAGTTCGTCGAAGTTCAGCAGTTCGTCGGCGTACTTGGTGGTCTTGAAGAACCACTGCTCCAAGTCCTTTTTGATGACGGGCGTGCCGCAGCGTTCGCAGACGCGGTTTTCGCCGATGACCTGTTCGCGCGCCAGGGTGGTGTTGCAGTTCGGGCAGAAGTCCACCGCCGACATCTTGCGGTACGCCAGTCCGTGTTTGTATAACTGGATGAAGAACCACTCTGTCCAGCGGTAATAACGGGGATCGCAGGAGACGATTTCGCGCTCCCAATCGAACATGGCGCCCATGCTTTTCAACTGCTTGCGCATCCGTTCGATGTTTTGGATGGTGCGTTTCATCGGGTGAATGCCGTCTTTGATGGCGGCATTTTCCGCCGGCAAACCAAAGGCGTCGAAGCCCATCGGGAACATGACGTTATAGCCCTGCATCCGCTTGAAGCGGGCGCGCGCATCGGAGGGAGTCATCGCGTACCAGTGACCGATGTGCAGGTCGCCGCTGGGATAGGGCAGCATGGTCAGCGCATAATGCTTGGGCTTGCTGTGGTCAATCACGGCGCGGTACAACTTGTCGGCTTCCCATTTTGCCTGCCAGCGCGGCTCCATTTCCTGCGGGTTGAAGGAGATGTCGCGTTTGGGTTTGCTTTCAGAGGACTTGGCTTCCGTCACTGCCTGAATGGCAGAGGGCTTTTCTTCCACGGGCATAATCGCTTTAGGCTGTTCGGTCACCGGGACGATGGCTTTGACCGCTTTCGCCTTCGGCGAGGTTTTCCGGGCGGCGGGCTTCTTCGCAGCCGCCTTCACAGAGGGCTTGACCGCCTGGGCTTTCGGCGCGGTTTTGCGGACGACGGGCTTCCTGGCGGCTGTTTTCACGGAGGACTTGACCGTTTTGGTTTTCGCAACGGTCTTTTTCGCCGCCGTCGTTTTTGCGGCTGGTTTCTTCCCTTTCGGAGCCGGTTTGACCGCCTTTGCCTTTGTCGTTTTGACGGTCTTCTTCACCGTAGTCTTTTTCTTCGTATCTTTTTTCTTGGTTGTCGCCATTCTGACCTCTTCGATATAGGTTTCAAGTTTCAAGTTGCAAGTTTCGAGCGTCCAGTACGCCAACAAATTTCATCCAAGGTCTTGCGTATTTTACGCTCTCTAGAGGGCGGCGGTAGAGACCGCCGAGTACGCTCCGGTATGTCAACAAAACAAAAAACCCTTCATCCACTAGAGGGACGAAGAGTTTTCTCTCCGCGGTACCACCCGGTTTCGTCGGTTCGTCTCATGGTCTTGTTGTCTCATAGTCTGGTGATAACTTCCGTCTGGCTCTTTGGCTATCAGACTATCTGACTCTTGACTATCAGGCTACCAACGCACTTTGATCGCGATAACGGGCGCGCCCGGCGCTGACTACTTCGGTTCACCAGCGCAGTCCCCTTGCGGGCGACAGGCGAGTTCGGTCTTGTGTGGCATTCCCGCTCGATGCCGTTGAAGGGCTTCCACCTCGCTCTCCCTTCTCGCTGACGGGATGACCTACTACTCCTGCCGTGACTTTTCCTGCGGCGTTAGAGAACGCCTATTACGTATGTGTGGACCCAGGGGGATTCGAACCCCCGACCTTCTCAATGCCATTGAGACGCGCTCCCAACTGCGCTATGGGCCCGGGTGGACAGTTATCAGTTATCAGTCATCAGTTTTCAGTGATCAGTTCCCTGTTCAGTTCAGTGACTGATTACTGATGACTGAACACTGATTACTGAACAGGTGGACCTGAGGGGATTCGAACCCCTGACCTCCTCAGTGCGATTGAGGCGCGCTCCCAACTGCGCTACAGGCCCGTTCACAAAGCGAGGCGTATTCTACTTGAGGGGTTTGGGGATGTCAAGCAATGGTTTGGATGTAAAATGGGGACAATTCTCCTCGAGGATGGACTCATGCCCGTCTCCACGCCCAAACCCATCTACCGCATCCGGGACCTGCACGAAGCGGATCGTCCGCGCGAGAGGCTTGCCTCGCTGGGACCCCAGGCATTGACCAACGCCGAACTCATCGCCATCCTGCTGCGCGTGGGGGTCAAAGGCGAGAACGCGGTTGCGGTAGGACAGCGCCTGCTCAACACATTCGGCGGTTTGACGGGACTGCACCGCGCGCCTTTCGCGGAACTCAAAAAACAGCACGGACTCGGCGATGCCAAAGCCGCTCAAATCAAAGCCGCCATCGAACTGGGACGACGCCTGACGCTGGAATCGCCCGAAGAACGCCCTGCCATCAACTCCCCCGCCGACGCCGCTGCGCTGGTTTCCTACGAAATGTCCGCGCTAGAGCAGGAACACTTGCGGGTCATCCTGCTCGATAGAAGAAATCGGGTTTTGGAAACGGTGGAGGTGTACAAGGGCTCAGTCAATTCTTCGCAGGTGAGGGTGGGTGAAATCTTCAAAGAGGCGATTCGCAAGAACGCCTCGGCGGTCATCGTCATCCACAATCACCCCAGCGGCGACCCGACCCCCAGCCCGGATGACGTGGCTGTCACCCGCGCCATCGTCCAAGCGGGGAAGTTACTTGATGTGGACGTGCTCGATCACCTCGTCATCGGTCAGGGCAAGTGGGTGTCGTTGAAAGAACGAGGACTGGGGTTTGTGTAGGTCCCAACTTCGCAACTTTTTGTCCCTTTCTGCGTAAACTTCGGCAATACCTGATTTACGGAGAAGATCATGAAAGCCGTCGTTTACGCTGAATACGGTTCACCCGATGCTCTCAAGCTCGAAGAAATCGAGAAGCCAACCCCGAAAGACAACGAAGTCTTGGTAAAAATCCATGCCGCTTCGGTAAATGCTGCCGACTGGTATTTCCTAAAAGGCGAGCCGTTTCTCGTGCGGCTGTCAAGCGGGTTATTCGGACCCAAAAACAAGATACTTGGGTTTGACATTGCGGGGCGGGTCGAAGCAGTCGGGAAAAACGCATCACAATTCAAACCCGGCGATGAGGTGTTCGGAGATATTTCCGGGTGTGGCGGAGGCGGTTTTGCCGAGTACGTCGCCGTTCCCGAAAGCGCGCTGGCTTTGAAGCCGGTCAACCTCACATTTGAGGAAGCGGCGGCAGTCCCGATGGCTGGTGTAACTGCCCTGCAGGGCATCCGCGATCACGGGCAGCTCACACCCGGACAGAAAGTCTTGATCAACGGCGCGTCCGGCGGAGTGGGGACGTTCGCCGTGCAGATCGCCAAATCGTTCGGGGCAGAGGTCACTGCTGTGTGCAGTACCGTGAAAATGGACATGGCACGTGCGATCGGCGCGGATCACGTGATTGACTACACCAAAGAGGATTTCACCCAAAACGGAAAGCGATACGACCTGATCCTCGGAGTGAACGGGCATCACTCGCTTTCGGGTTACAAGCGCGCATTAACTCGCGGTGGAAGATATATTTGCGTGGGAGGCAAAATGACACAAATCTTCGGCGCGATGCTTTTCGGTCCTTTGATGTCTATGACGGGGAACAAAACATTGAAAGGAATGGGACCGGCACAGCCCAATCAAAAAGACTTGCAGGCGATGAAAAGGCTGGTTGAAGGAGGGACGGTCGTCCCTGTGGTCGAGAAGCGTTATTCATTGACCGAAGTCCCTGAAGCCCTGCGGCATCTTGGCAGAGGTCGCGCGATGGGAAAGATAGTCATCAACATACAATGAGGAGGACGTGAGTTCGGGTTAGTGAATTAGGACGCAGATAAACGCTGATTGCGCTGATTCAAAAGAAAGAAAATCTGCGTTTTCAGCGTGAATCAGCGTCCAAGTTGATGTGCTAGCCTATATCCCATGATGTGAGGAGATTGAATCATGGAAGCGATACAAATCAAACTTTCAGGGCTGTGGGTTGCGGTGATGCTGACCTTTCTGCTGGGAGACGTGCTGCGGATCTACAGCGGCGACTTTAACACACCGGGGATGTTCAGCGGCACGAAAGTGACTCAACCGATGTGGCTGGGAATCGCAATTCTGATGGTGATGCCAATCGTCATGGTCGTGTTGTCTTTGCTGCTGCCGTATTCCGCAAACCGCTGGGCAAACATCGTCGTCGCGGTTTTCTTCTTCCTGTTCAACGCCGTCAGCATACCCACCTATCCTTCGGCGTATGATAAATTCCTGCTCTTCGTGAGTCTGATATTCAACGCGCTGACGGTTTGGTATGCATGGACATGGGTATGAATCACCCGCTCCTCCTCACCCCAAACTCGCGAAACTCCCCTGTCGGGTTTTCCCACTCCACCCTTGACTCGTCCACCCGCGCCATGCGCGGACCCTCCTTCATCATCTCGATGAAGCGTTCCACTTTGGCGCGCTCCCCCTCCGCTACTGCCTCGACCGTGTCATAGCCTACATTTCTCACCCAGCCTGTCACGCCGATTTGCCGCGCATAAAACTCCACGTGGGCGCGAAAACCCACGCCCTGCACGCGTCCTTTCACCCACACGTGCGCCCGCACCAGTTCAGGTTGAACGTCCATGAGCAGTTCCTTTCTTTCGCAAGGTACTGAGAATGCCAAGCAAGGGGAAAAGCACAACCACACACAACAATACCAGATACGGTAAAAACGTTTCAAGCGTGGAGACAAGACTCTCCTGCCCCAAGGCATTCACCCGCCAGTCGCGTTCCAGTTTGACAAACGTCACCCCAAAGGCACGCTCGGGTCCGCGCTCGCAGGTCACGCCGCCGGCATAGGCGCGGGCGAGAGTCAACAAGCCGTCGGCGCCAAACTGTCCGTGCAGGTAGGTGACAAAGGACCGGGATTGAGCATAGGCTAGAAACGCTGAGTCAAGTTGCGGGGAGAAAGAGGCGCACAAGTCCCGCATGGGAATCAAGGCATCGCGTGCGGCGGCGTCCAGCAGAACCCTGTCGTAATCGGGATTCGGATAGACTTCCGCCAGCGCCGCCATGCCCTCCCTCAGCCAGGCAGGGAGGCTGCGATAGCCCGCGCCGATTTGACGGGCAAGCAGGACGTGCATGAGTTCGTGAGGGATGCGCTGCTCAAGTTGGACGTTCTGGTCAGCGCCCGCCTCCATCGTGACCGTGATCACGCCTGCCCCCGAATCGGCATGACCCACCGCCCAAGCCTCTGCGCCGGGGAGCGCGCCGCGCAGGTCGCTTTCGCTGGCGTAGAGGTAAATGTCAATGGGCTGGGAGAGGTCGGGAGCGAAAAAACCGCCGATTTTTTGAAGCCCCGCCTGTGCGGCGTTCAACGCGGCGAGACCGACCGAGTCGCCGGCGTTGTACCAGTGGATGCGGAGCGCACCCGATTCCAGGGTCTGCCAGGCGAAGCGGGTGTCGTCGTAGCGGACGGAGCCAGCGGGGCTTTGGATGACGCTCCCGTCGGCGAGGGTCAGGTCGTAGCGCCAGAGCAGGGTGGTGAACGGACGCAGAGCACTTTGCCGCACGTCGAAGCGGAATTCAGAAACGCCGTTCGCATCGAAGGTCACAGGCTGGGAGTAGGTGATGCCCTGCAGAGTGTCGTGGATGAAGAGGGAGGCGCCTTGGATGGGAAGCGGCGCTTTCAGTCTTGCGATGAATGTAATCCCCTCCCCGAATTGGACGGAGGCGGCAAGTTCCATGTCAACGCCTGCCTGGGCTTGCGCCGGCTTCACGCCCCACCATGAGAGAACAAGCAGAAACGCCAAAAGCAAATTGACTGCGCGCATGTCAACTTCCCAGAAACACTAGCAGCAGCGTCAATGTGAGCGGGCTGAGCAGTGTGCTGACGAACACCACCGCCGCGATGAGTTTGGAATCGAGGTGATATTCCGCCGCCAGCACCGTGGCGCTGACCATGCTCGGCATGGAGGCTTGCGTCACGGCTCCCTGCCGGGCACTCCCCTGAATGCCGTACAGCGCGGCAAGCCCCAGACCGATGAGCGGCGCGGCGAACAGACGCAAGCCCACGCTGAGCGACAGGGCGCGGCGGTTGCCCGTCAGGACAACGTCTGTCATCTGCACGCCCAGCAGGACGAGCATGAGCGGGATGGTCCCACCGGCGGCGAGGTCCACGGCGCGGCTGAGGGGCGCGGGAAGGGTAATGCCGAACTCGATGACCAGGGCGGCAATCAGCACGGCGTAGAGCGTGGGAAGTTTCAACAGTCCCAGCACGGCTTCCTTGAGGTTCATGTGTCCCAGCGAGGCGATGACAACGCCGACTGTGTAAAACATAAAGGTGGTGGTGATGAAATACACGCCGGCATACGAGAGCGCTTTCTCACCGAAGGCAAATGCCACCAGCGGAAGCCCATAGTTGCCGGTGTTGGCGAACATGGTGGTGATGACGATGGCAATCAGGGCGGGACGTTCCAGTTTGAGGAGACTGCCCAAAAGAAACGCCAGCGCTCCCATGAGCAGCACAATCGTGACAGTGAAGCCGATGACCGAGGCGGCTTCGCTCCATTTGAGTTGGTTCTTGACGAGCAGGTCGAAGATCAGCACGGGGCTGAAGACGTAGAAAACCACCCGCCCCAGGCTGCGAGGTTCAACGTGCATAAGTTTGCCGAGCGCAAAGCCCGCGCCGCCGAGCAGGAGGATGGGAAGGATGTTGTTGGCAAATGTGTTTGCAAGAACGGAAAGTGACATTGGTTGACCGCCAAAAGAAAAATCACGGAGATTATAACTTCTCCGTGATTTCGAGGTTTAAGCGCTTTGTCAGGCGAACAGCCCAACTACTTCTTCCCCTCGTCTTCCTCGTCGTCTTCGTCAATTTCATCGAAGGGTTCCAGGTCATCGGGGTTGAACGCCATCAGGTCGAAACGGTCAAGGTCTTCGGTGAAGGCGAGGTTGTCGAGCGCGTCTTCGAGGAACTCGATCAGGTCTTCGTCCTCCGCCTGGTCGAGCAGGGTTTCGAGGTAGGTTTGCACATCCTCGCCGCCAATCTGCGAAAGCGACCAAATGACGGCAGTCATGACCTCGCCGTCCTCCTCGCTTTCCAGCATCCGCAGGAGCGGCAGGCGCGCCGATTTCAACGCCAGCATGCCAGCGCTCTGCACGGCGGCTTTGCGAACTCGCACATTGTCGTCGAGCAGGGAGCGCAAAACGCGGTCTTCCCAGCGGTCATCGGCAGAGCGCCCCATGGCGGTGAGGGCGCTGACTTTCCAGTCAATGCTGCCATCGAAGGCGGATTCGATCAACTCGACGACAGCGGGATTGGACGACCAGCCCAGCGCTTCGAGGGCGTTGCGGCGGACTTTCGCTTCATCCGTACCTCGGGCTGATGCGAGCAAAGCGGCATGGACCTCCCCGTAGGTTTCCTCGGGAATCTCCTCCAGTTCACCGAGGTCCACGAACAGGTTAAGGGCATTCGCCGCCTCTGCCCGGACGCCGGCATCCGGGTCGTGTTTGAGCAGTTCGATGTAGGCGGGGACAAGCCGGAGGTCTTCGCATTCGTCGAGCAGGCGGATGGCTTGCACGCGGACGGAGGCATCCGGGTCGTGCAGGATGGCGCGGGCGAAGTCATCGTAGTTGACGAGGGTGTCGCTGTCAGCCGAGGCTCTCAGCCCTTTGAGCAGGGACAGTTTCCGGTCCGGTTTGACGCGGGACCAGACATCCAGCAGAGTCTTCAGTTCGAGAGGTCCGATGTCGGAGAAATATTGCAGGTAGCGGCGCGGGAAGTCTTTGCCCGCGTCGAGCAGGGAGTCGAGAACGGTTTGAAAGGAGGTGGTCTGTTTGTTCATTTACGGAATCACGGGGTCAATGAAATCGCGCACGTTGACATAAATCATCAGGATGAGCAGGAGCGCCATGCCAATGCCATGCACGAGGTTTTCGAGTTTGTGCGGAACGCGGCGGCGGAAGATGAGTTCGGGCAGGACGAAGAGGATGCGTCCGCCGTCGAGGGCGGGGAAGGGAAAGAGGTTGAAGATGCCGAGGCTGATGGACAGCAGGGCAATGATGGAAAGAGTCTGCACGGGGGCGTTGGGGTTGGGCGCGGAGGATGAGGCGGGAGGCTGTGTCTGCGCGGCTTCCACGTCGTTGGAGACGCTTTGCGACATGATGTCGAAGATGCCTTTCAAGCCGATGAGGCGTCCCTGTTCGGGAGCAATACTGCCGCGCACAAGGCGGATGGGAAGCGTAACGAGGGCGTAAATCTGTGCGCCGGTAACTTGCAGACTCAAGCCGAGGGTTTCGGTGAGGGAGGTGATCGGCTTGAATTCACAGCCGGGGCAGTAGCCGATGCCGATTTTGGGTCTGCCTGCCTGTTCGTCCATGCGCGGGGTGACGGTGAGTTCGAGGGTCTCGCTGCCGCGCCGGACTTCAAAGTGAATAGGCATACCGGGATTGGCTTGAATGATTTCGCTGAGGCGTTCGGCGGTGGTGAGCGGCTCGCCATTGGCGGTGAGCAGGATGTCGCCTACTCGAATGCCGCCCAGTTCAGCCGGGCTGCCGGCAATCACCTCGGTAATGAGCATTTGTTGAGGCGCGGTGGAATCGGGCGGAGGCGAAACGATGATGCCGCCCACCTGATGGATGATGAGGCTGATGACCAGCACGGCAGTGAGCAGGTTCATGAAGGGACCGGCGCTCAACACGAACAGCCGTTTCCACGGGGAGGCGGCGGCGAGACCGCCGGGAACCTCCGGGTCGTTTTCGCCTTTCGGGCGGACGAAACCGCCGATGGGAAGCCAGTTGAGGGTGAAGCGGGTGCCGGGGTGAACTTCGCTGATGACATCCGTCCATTCCGCGCCGCCCTCGGCTTTGCCGGCTTTGACCAGCCGTTTGGCGGGGGCTTCTGTTTTGGAATCGGGCGTCTTTTCCTCCGCGAGGACTGCTTCAATGGCTTGCAGGATGAACCTGCCGTTCTCCTCCCGAACCGAGAGTGTGACTTCGTGATTCACCAAGTCGCTCCACCAGACGGGCATACGGAAGTTGCGCGGAATGTCCACGCGCTTGCCGCTGCGCAGGAAGAAATAGCCCGGCGAAATCCAGAAGGTCACCGCGCCCGGTGTGGGGAAGCCGATGCCGAATTCCTCCACTTCCACTTTGACAAGGCGCGAGGCGAGGAAATGTCCCAGTTCGTGTACGACCACCATCCCGCCAAAGGCGAGGATGAAAATAATCCAAGTCAGTGCTGTTTCGTTCATACGTATGATCCTTCGATGGCATTATATCGCCTTTTGGATGGACAACGCGGAAAGGTAAGATATTTCTAACACTCTGCGGGGAATGCAGGTAAAATGCGCTTCGATTGTGCTGAAAACCTGCCTCTCCATCCCAGCCTTTTGAGGAGCAAAGCCGCCATGACCGATCACTGCATCTTCTGCAAGATTATCGCCCGCGAAGCCCGCGCCGACATCGTCTATCACGACGAACAGGTAACCGCCTTTCGAGACATCCACCCGGTCGCCCCGACCCATATCCTGATCGTGCCAAACAAGCATATCGAGTCTGTGAACGCGGTCGCTCCCGAGGACGAGCCGCTGATGGGACATCTCTTCACGGTGGCGGGGAAACTCGCCCGTGAGGAGGGCATCCATCACAACGGCTACCGCCTCATCGTCAACACCGGCGCAGACGGCGGTCAGACCGTGTTTCACCTGCACCTGCACTTGATTGGGGGACAGCGGATGCAGCACCCGATGGGGTAGAAATCAAAAAAAGAGGAAAGAAGAAAGAAGACCGCCGATGGGCGGTCTTCTTTCTTCATCGCTTCAGGAGCGGACTGCCTTTGAGTTTGCTCTGCGGCTGGTTGGCGCGGTAGGCAAAGTATCCCAATCCCAACCCGCCCAGCAGGAGGAGCAATCCGAAGATGCCCAAGGCTGGAGAACGCCCTCCGCTTTGCTCCGCGGCTGGGTCTTGCAGGGTGACCGTCTTGGCTTGGGCGCCGAAGTCCACGGAGGCGCGGTCGCCGGCTTTGACATCCAGAGTATAGGTCAGAGCCATGGTGGGGTTGTACCCGTCGGGGACTGCCATGCTGATGTTGTACCTGCCGGGCGGCACGTCGGTGAAGCAGGAACGGACGGGTTCGAGCAGGTCGGGGTCCACGGCGGAGGAGGTGGTTTGGGTCTGGGAGTAGGAGCCGTTGACGTTGGTGAGGCTGACCGCGCCGCCCTCGATGCCCAATTCGTCCGGTTGGCGCAGGGCGTCGCCGTTGAGGTCGTTGAAAAGCAGGATGCAGACTTCGGTGGTGCCTTCGAAGGGCGTGGGCGCGGCGGCGGGCGGCGTGGGTGTGGGCGTAACTGGAGCAGTGGGAGCGGTCACGGGGGCGGCAAGACCGACGATGAGTTGCTGTCCAATGGTGACGGTACAGTTTTCATCCAGGCGGGTGTTGAACTGGCGCAGTTGGTCAACGGTGATGCCGTGTTTGAGGGCAATGCTCGAGCAATTGTCACCCTCGACCACCGTGTACAGAATGCGCCCGTCGGGACCGGGCGTGGCAGTGGCAAAGTCCTGCTGGCGCGGCGCGGCATCCACACGAAGGGACGGCAATGCGATGACAAGCAGCGCAAGGGTAAAAAGAAAAAAGCCGATGAGGGGTGTGTTCCAGTGTTTCATCGGCGCGGATTATAACATTCGGGGACGAGGCAGTCAGTACAGGATTTCGCGGGCTGCCTGCTCGATCTCTTCGTAGATTTTTTTGACTTCCTCTTTCATTTCGGCAGAAACCCCGGCAGTCTGCGGGATGAATTTGACCAAATCGCGCGCCTGCCGCAGCAAGTCTTTGACGGCGGCAATGTAGGAGAAATCGGATTTGCCAAGCCCGCCGGTTGGGACAGGCAGGTCGCGGGCTTGCTGAATCAGTTTGCGGGCACGCTGGATGCGCTCAGCGGCAGGAATGAGTTTTGCCATAGATCGCCGCCTTTCATTTTTTCTTCAAACCTAAAAAAGCACGGGCAAAACGGCGAACGATTAGTGCGATTTCAAGCGCTTCTTTTGCTTCGTCGGGAGTTGGTTGATTTCCCGGATAGCGGGTGCGTACCGCATAGCCGGATAACCTGCCCAGGTCTTCCTTCGTAAAGCCTGTAAGAATCCCTGCATCAGTGCAAAGCGTATTGAGTATCAATAAATCGTGCGTTTTGGGAAACTCAATGTCTCGTGAGACAAGGATTGCTTTGAAGTATTTCTCGGCGCATTGCTGACTATGGAAACAGGCGCCAATTGGAAGCGGTTTGTTTCGCCGCAAAGCGCTTTTTGCCAGGATTAAATCTTCTTCAGCGTATTCCACCCACTTTAACGCCTCATCCGTTTCGATCATAGAGCACCTTCCCCTTTTTCAAAATTTCGCGCATGAAGAAGTTACCCTTTTTCCCGGCTTCCGCTTTGATTTCTTTGGGCGTTTTTACGAGAATATCCACCGGAAATTGGCGTGGATAGAGGATATTGGAAACAGCCACATACCTGTCAATCTCTTTGGCTCGGGTTTTCATAATTACAAGCAGGTCCACATCGCTATCCGGCGTGGGATTTCCATACGCATACGACCCAAACAGAATGATCTTCTCGGGTTTGAGTTCATCCACAATCCGCTTGACAGCCTTAGGCAGTGTTTTGCTAACGGGAGGAAAACCCACAGGCTGAACCTTGCTTTTTATGGAAACCTTTACCGTTTTCATAGTTTCCATTGTACCATTTGCCAAACACCAGAAGGTGACAACCGCATTGAGCCATCCGAGGTCTTTATGGACCTCGGATGGCTCAGACTGCTAGCACTCGCTAAACCCGCAGGCGTAGCACTTGCGGCAGCCCTCCTCGTTGACCACGGCGGCTTCGCCGCATTCGGGACACAGGTCGCCGATGCGCATTTTTTGCGATAAGACTTCCTCTTCGATGGTATGACTGCCGCCGTTGGTCTTTCCCTCATCAGGGCTGCTTCGCTTGTCTTCCAAGGCAGGCAGGGCGCCAGCCTTCTCGCGCAGGTACATATCCAGCACCTGACCGATGCCGTCGGGCAGGGAGCGCACGCGGTTGGGACCCAGCCCCAGCGAGCGCCCGCCGCCGATGCCCATCAACTGGCGCACCACTTCGCGCAGACGGTCGGTCGGCTTGATGGGCGAGGTCATGCGCAGGATGTAGGAGATGAGCCGCCCGATGGCTTCGGAGACGGCGGCGGTCTCGGAGCCAGCCTTGGCAGTGTTGATGAACGCCTCGAAGGGCTGCTCGCCGCCGTTTTCGTTGATGGTCACGAATGCCTTGCCGACGGGGGTCTCCACGCTGTAGGTCTTGCCGGTCAAGGCGCGGGGACGCGGCTTCTTCGGGTCGTGGAAAAAGGTTGGAGCGAGTTCAGGCTTGGAAGCAGAGGCAGGCTGAGGCGGAGTCTGAGGCGCTTCCTTCTTTTCGGCGGTGGCTTTGGTCTCCAGAACCACTTTGTCGCGCGAGCCGGTCACGTACACGGTAATCCCTTTGCAGCCGAGTTCCCAGGCGAGCATGTAGGCGGTGGCAACATCATCCACTGTAGCGCCTTCAGGGAAGTTGATGGTCTTCGAGAGCGAGTTGTCCACGAACGCCTGCAAGGCGGCTTGCATACGGACATGCTCTTCGGCGGTCACGTCGCTGGAGACAACGAAGGTATCACGGATGTGGCGGGGCAGTTCGTGGATGTGCTGGCAGGTGCCTTGGCGCATCACCTGTTCGACGATTTCCTGCCGCTTCTCTTCGCCGAGACCGAGCTTTTTGAGCGCCTCGTCGAAGCGCGGGCTGGCGTAGGTGAGCGTCAGGTCTTTGCCGTTGTCGTTGACGTGGCGGATGTAGGCGAGGGCGAAGACGGGTTCACAGCCATAGCCTTCGCAGCCGGCGACGGTGGCGATGGTGCCGGTCGGCGCGACGGTGGTTTGGGCGGCGTTGCGGATGCCGTGCTTTTTGATGCCTTCCACCACCGCATCCCACTGGACCTCGGGTCTGCCCCAGTTATGCTGATAGGGAATCAACGACCGAGGCGGGGTCCAGGTCATGTTGTCCATGTCGTAGATGGAGCCTTCGATGGCGGGGAATGCGCCGCGCTCTTTGGCGAGTTCGATGCTGGTGAGCATGGCGTGGTAACGGACGAACTCCATCACCTGCGAGCCGAATTCCTGTCCCTCGCGTGAACCGTAACGCACGCCGACGTGGTACATCAGGTCTGCCAAGCCCATGATGCCGAGACCGATGCGGCGGGCGCGGTGAGCGGCTTCCTTCAATTGCGGCACGGCGGGGACGTAAGCGTTGGCTTCGACCACGTCATCGAGGAAGCGGGTGGCGGTGACCACGCTCTTGCGGAGCAGTTCCCAGTCCACCGTGCCATCGGGTCCGCAGTGTTCGTTGAGGTTGACCGAGCCGAGACAGCAGTTTTCGTAAGGTCCAAGCCACTGTTCGCCGCATGGATTTGTTGCCTCGAGCGGATACAAATGCGGGACGGGGTTGGAGCGGTTGGCGGCATCGAGGAAGAGCACGCCCGGCTCGCCGTTGTGATGCGCCTGTTTGACGATCTTGTCGAAGATGTCGCGCGCCCGCACCTTGCCATAAGTGATGATTTTGACGCCGGCGGCTTCGGCTTGTTCGAGCGTGCCGTTGAAGCCTTTGGCTTTGGCGTCCTTCGGGTCGGGGAAACGCAGTTCCCATTCCTTGTCTTCCTTCACGGCGCGCATGAAGGCGTCGGTGATGCCGACGGAGATGTTGAAGTTGGTGATGGAGTTTTCGTCGGTTTTGCAGGTGATGAATTCTTCCACGTCCGGGTGATCCACGCGCAGGACAGCCATGTTGGCACCGCGGCGGGTGTTATGGGTTACCATGCCATAAGCCAGATAGGTATGATTATCAGAAACTTCCAGGTCAAGCGTAAGAGACCTGCCCGCCTCTTCAACACCGCCAACTTCCACAAACCAGAATCCTTCGACGGAAGGTGCACTTTCAAACATCTCTGGATGTTCGGCTTTCAACAAGTCGTAACCGGAACGGGTTAAATTGCGGTCGCCGCGCATATAACGCAAAATCTGCTTTCGCAAGTGCGGCTCTGTAGCGCGGAAGTTAATGTTCCTTCCGCGTCCTCTCTTATCCACTTGTTCCAGAGTAATGGCATCCAAAACGGGCTGCAGCCAATATTTCGGGCTTGGCAATACATAAGATGACTCCCGCCTCAAATCGCTTTCCCAGGCATAGGCAGCCACAAAGCGCGAGCGGTGGTCACAGCCAATTTTTTCACGCCATGCACGCAATCCAATATTGGATGTAATTCGGATTTGATAAGTTTCCGAATCTCCCCAACGATCCAAGCCGGCGGACACGGTGCGGATATGTACAGGGCAGCCAAGACCAATCAACAACGTCGAAACCTCGCGCGCCAGACGGGAGGACGAAGTCGTCAAGGTGGGATAGCCATGCGTCAAAGTACCGTCAGCTTCGAACAGCCCACGCAGATATGCGCCGACAATATTTGCGGGCGATTGTCGAATCAAACGCGGAACAGATACCTCGCGGCTGGATTTCTTGCCCAATCCATTCAGGTGCAAAAATTCCTTCACTGCTCGATTATCCATCACAAATGTCACCGAGCGGTCATTTGGCTTTTGCATTCGGTGCACATTGATGCCGAAAAGCCGATTCAACATGGCTGGCATTTCTTCCATCAGATAGGAGGAATGCGCAACGCTTACTCCGACGCGTTGATCATCCTCACCCTGCGCTACAAACCCATCCCCAGCCAGGTAACCCAGGAAGAACGCCAGTTCTTCATCCAAAATGGAAGGCAGGTTTGGCATCACCTGATTGCCATGTTTTTGGGCAGGTTTTTTCAATACTTGCAGGGAACCGCTATGTTCGCCAAGCCGTACGACAATCCAATCCCCTTTGACAAGGTCTTGAATTTCCTTCCATTGCGGACCTGCATCGGTCATCACTTTCACTTTGTGGTTGGGTGTGCCGGTAATGCTCAAACCTTCACGGGTATGGACGCGCAACACATCAGCAATGCCGTTATTGAATCCGCGCGGCGAAACTTTCGTGCCTTCATCCGTGGGAACGGAAAGCCGATGTTCCTGCCAGCCAGAGAGATTTGCATCTACGATTTCGTCCAACCGTAACAAGCCTTTATTTGTGAACACCAATGTTTCCGGCAACAGACAGCCGCCTTGCGCGATCTCCCCGAAGGCGTGATCATAGACGCGCAGGAAGCCGACCGGTCCCGTTGCCTGACCGGCGGAAGTATGCACCATCGCGCCTTTGGGGCGCAGACGCGAAAAGGAAAAGCCGTTGCCGCCGCCCGTCTGTTGGATGAGCGCGGCGTCGCGCAATGTTTGAAAGATGCCGGCCGAGTCGCGTCCCATGTCGTCGGTGATGGGCAGGACAAAACAAGCCGCCAGCTGACCGAGCGGCGTGCCGGCGCCGGTAAAGGTGGGAGAGTTGGGGAAGAACTTCTTGCTGGAAAGCAGGTGATAGTATTCGACGGCGCGCGCATGAACGTCATCTCCCCATTGTGCCTCCACCTTGGCAACATGCCAGGCAACACGCCAGAACATTTCTTCGACGGTTTCAACCGGCTTGCCATCCTCTCCGCGGCGGACGTAACGCCGCATCAGCACCTGACGGGCGTTTTCGGTCAGGTGCGCTTTGGGAAGCCCCGCCGGCAGGGGAGGCGTGGGAAGTAATCCGTGTTTTGATTGGTCGCTGGTGGTGACGGGTTTGTCTGCCATGATTGATACTCCTCTAAGTGATTTTGAGACAAATAGCGGCAGTGACCTCCTCCCCGCCCTGGGAGGAAGATGCACTGCCGGTGAATTAGCCTTCGAGCAAACGGTTGATTTCGTCGCGCACGGAGTGGAGATCGTCCAGCCCCAGGTACACGATGGCATAACGAATGTATGCCACCTGGTCGGTCTCTTTCAGGACCTGCATGACCAGGTCTCCCACCACGCGGGAGGAGACCTCCGCCTTGCCCATCTTCTGCAATTGCGCCTCGACCTGCCCGATCATGCGTTCGATGTCGGCGGCGGAGACGGGGCGTTTGGCGCAGGAAATGCGAATGCCCCGCGCCAGTTTTTCGCGGTCGAATTCCTCGCGCGAGCCGTCCTGTTTGATGATGAGCGGTGTTGCCAGGATGGGTCGCTCGTAGGTACTGAAGCGTTGACCGCAATTGAAGCACTCGCGCCGCCGGCGGATTCCGCCGTGACTGTCGTGAGAGGTATCGAGCACTTTAGAGTCGTGATGCTGGCAGTAAGGGATCGCATTGGGAAAAGAGTCACTCCATTTTTAGAACATTTGTGTCCGCCATCTGTGGGCGTTAGCGCACTGCATCCCCGTACATCTGGCTGTTGCAGGGGGCATTGTAGCACGGAGGCGCACCTCCCTCAAGAGGACGCAAGGGGGATTTGTCTTAAAATATCCCAGCCATTTTTGCCGCCTCCTTATTTGGAACGTTAGAGAACGTCCCTTACACGCGGCGGGACTGCTATGTACCAGCGAACGCCCAAACGTTCAGTTTCCAACCATTTTCTATTTTCTACGATTCCTGGTCGAGCCGGCGCAGGAAGTTCAAAACAAAGGCGTTGAATTCCTCTGCGTTCGATTGATGCGGCACGTGACCAGCGCGGAGGCTGACCCCTTCTGCGCGCGGCATGGCGTCCACCAGTTTGGGGAAGGAAGAGGGCGACAACGTCTGGTCACGGTCACCCCAAAGGACGAGGGTAGGCAACGAAATGGATGGTAAAAATTCCGTGAGGTCGGCAATGACGTTGGGGAGGTTATAGACGCCGGGCGCCGTGCGGGTGTAATCGAGGGCGGTCTGGGCGCGGATGTGTTCCGGCAAAGAATGCAGGGCGCCGGCGCTGTGTCCCATGGCGCGGCTGGTGATGTCTATGATGACGCGGAACATCCATTGCGGGGTGCGTTCGGCAATGACACCCCGCAGGTTGCGGTTGCTGTAGGAGCGGCGGAGAAGCGGGGGAAGTTGCAGGCGTGAGTAAAATGGACTGACGAGGACCAAGCCGCGGGTCCAGGCGGAGAAGCGGCGGGCATATTCCAGCGCGAGGTATCCGCCCAGGGAATGTCCGATGAGGATGGCGGGTTCGGTCAGGCGCAGGGAGGTGATCCAATGCAGGAAATGCTCGAACAGCCATTCGATGTGATAGGCGCGCGAGGGGGGCTTGGGACTGTCGCCGTGACCGAGCAGGTCGAGCGCATAAGAGGCGTAGCCGTTCTCGGTAAGTGCGGGGATGAGTTCATCCCAGTCATGCAGAGAGGCGGCAATGCCATGGATCATGACGATGGGCTTGCCGCTGCCCTGTTGGACGTAATTTGCAGTTGTGGGAATGATTATTTCATTTGTCGTACTTTTCATATCTTCTGACTAACTCTCTTCTCAAGACTTTGCCGATGAAGGTGCGCGGGAAATCGTCCAGGAAGAAGACGAAGCGCGGCACGAGGTAGGCGGGCAGACGCCGCTTGCAGTAGGCAATGACGGCGCTGGGCGAGGGGGCATCTTTGCCGGCGATGATGAAGGCAAAGGGATGCCCCGCCACGGCGGTGACCGCCACTTCCTTCACCTGCGGAATTTCGTAGATGACCTCCTCCACGTCGCGCGGGAAGGCGGGCTTTTTGACTTTGTTGGGGTACCACATATCCGCCTTGCGGGCGATGATGCGGACGTAGCCGTCTTCGTCTGCCTGGGCAATGTCGCCGGTGAGGAGCCAGCCGTCGTCGGTGAGGACTTCAGCGGTGGCTTGCGGATTCCGCCAGTAACCCATCATCACCTGCGGACCGCGCACCGCCAGTTCGCCAATCTGCCCCGGCTTGACATCCTTGCGGCGGTTGGTCAGGTCCACGATGCGGCTTTCGGTGGAGGGAAGGGGGATACCGATGGTGCCAACTTTGCGGTCTCCGTTGAGCGGGTTGGCATGTGTGACCGGCGAGGCTTCGGTCAGCCCGTAGCCTTCGACGAGTTTGCCGCGCGTCAATTTTTCGAACGCTTCCTGCACTTCGACCGGCAGCGGCGCAGACCCGCTGATGCAGGCTTTGATGGATTGAATGCCATACTTGCGCACGCCGCGGAAGTTGTTGATGGCAACAAACATGTTCGGCGAGCCGGGGAAAATGGTGGGCTTGTATTTTTTGATGGCTTTCAGCACGTCCAGCGTTTGAAACTGCGTCTTCAGAATCATCGCCGCGCCCACCGAAACCGGGACGTTCATGGCGGTCGTCAACCCGTAACTATGAAAGATAGGCACCACGCACAGGAAGCGCTCGCGTCCTTCCACTGCGCCCGGCAGCCAATGACGGGTTTGCAGGGCATTCGCCACCAGGTTGCGGTGCGAAAGCATCACACCCTTCGATTGGGCAGTCGTTCCGCCGGTGTATTGAATCACCGCCAAGTCCTCCGGCGTCACTTCCACCGTCGGCGATTTGGCGCTCTTGCCGCCCAAAAAGTCGCCCCAGCGGACGGCGTTGCGCAGTCCATAGGCGCGGTTGCGCCAATGCGAAATCAGATACTTGGGCAGAGAAAGGTACTCCGCCGGGTCGGTCAGGATGATATGCGGAATCCCGCAGGCTTCCTGAATTTGCTTTGCCAGCCCCGCCCACATCGAGAGCGTCACCAAGGCGCTGGCTTCCGCATCCCGCACCTGGCGCACGATTTCTTCCGGCTCGATGACCGGCGGCACAAAGACCGCCGCCGCGCCGGCTTTCATCGTCCCAAAGAAACCAATCACCATTTGCGGGACATTCGGTAACAGCAACACCACCCGCGCCCCCTTCCCTACTCCCAGCGAGAGCAGGGCATTGGCAAAGCGGTTTGCTTCACGGTTCAGGCGGCGGTACGACATGCGGCTCCCCTCGAAATAAATCGCCGGGCGGGAGGAAAACCGCCGCACCGCCGAACGCAGCAGGTGATGCAGAGGGATGTTCGGCACGCCCACCGTGTACGGGACGCCGGGTTCGTAATGTTCCAGCCAGGGACGTTCCCGGCGCAGAGCGTCGCGCCCGCCTTTTTTCTTTTTGGAATCGCTGACCGATTCCCGCCACGAGCGTTGACCTTCGCCGGAGAGGAATCGTGCGATGGAGCGATTCACCGCCTCCCGCCGCTCCAGCATGACCATGTGACCTGATACGCCGATATCAGCCTCTTCCGCCCCGGGAATGGATTCTGTCACCTTCTCGAACAGCGGACGCTCGAACACCAAGTCGCGGTGACCGCGGATGACCAGCGTCGGCACTTCGAGTTGGGTGAACCGTTCCCAGCCCCGCCAGCGCGACATATTCTCGTGATAGAACTTTTTCAGCGCGTGCGGCGGCGCATGAAGCCATGAACGCGTGAACGGACCGATCAGCCTCAACAACCAAACCGGCAAACTCAACCCCAGCCGAAAGAGCGGATTGAGTTTGAACTCGCCAGCCGTCGCAATCAGAATCAACCGTTCGATGCGGTCGGGATGTTTGAGGGCATATTCGGTGACAATCGCGCCGCCGAAGGAATGTCCCACCAGCACGATCTTCCCCTTGACCTTCAACAGCGTCAGCGCCGTTTCCAAATCCTCGACCATCTGAGGCATCTCGTAGCCGCGCCCCGGTTTATCGGAAAGACCGTGTCCGCGCAGGTCGAGGGCAATGACGCGGTTTTCCACCGCGAACTCTTGCACCTGGTACTGCCACTGCTCCGCCTTGCCGCCGAAGCCGTGAATGAAAACGAACGTCCGCTGGGGGTGGTCCGGCGAAACGTCAATCGCCGAAAGCCTCACCAGCGGGTTGGTCGAGACGCGCACTTCGTGACGGTAGAGGTCGAGGTCAATGTCCATGCAAAGAGTGTACAGGAGGTGACATCAATTGTCAATTTTTGTCAACCGCCAAAATCATGGGCAGCATGGTTTTCTCATTTTCAACACGGATGTCGCGGATTTAGCGGATTTCGCCGATGTTTTTCAAAAAAATCCGCGCCATCCGTCTAATCAATACTTTGCAGTCTGTTTTGCAATCTACGAGAGGATAAAATTTTTATAGATAACGTGTGTTCGGGACAATGGATGTGTTTACGTGTTTTCACGGAATCTTCCGTTCGTTCCGTGAAACTTGTGCTGAGCTTATCGAGGCATCCGCGTTCCCAAATGTCTTTATCCCGAATTGACGTTAGATACGGACATTCGAGTATCTATGCCCGCCAGGTGATAACCCATTAACGAGAAAAATTCGATCGCCGGCCAATTCTCCATAGGATGCAAGAAAGGAAAAGATATGTTTACGAAAAAGAAGATAAACGAATTGACCAGACGAGAATTGGAAATCTTGGGTCTGATTGCCCGAGGCTGGAGGAATCGTCAAATTGCCGAATATCTCCAAGTTAAAATTCGAACAGTAAAGTACCACACAACAAACATTTATTCCAAACTTGGGGTGAAATCACGTTCAGAGGCTATTGCATGGGCATGGAAACACGGTATTACTCAAGACAATCGCTGACATAGAAATACTGTACCAAGGTACATTGAATCCTAATCGCCCCCGTGCCATTCTTGAAATGAGTATAGTAAATTAATTCATAATACATTGAGATCGGAGGTTGAAATGAGAAACGTAAAACTCTTTGCATTTGTCAGCGTAGCGGCTTTACTAGCAATCTTTGCAATAAGTGATACGATGTCAAGCCTTTTTATCAGCGATCAAAGTATAGGGTTTCGCCTATGCAGCACCAATTCAGGAAAACATATCACTAGCGCCACTTAACTTTGGTGAGGAGGGACGATTTTCCAAGATTTACAATGACACCAATACTGCTATTGCATCTAACTGCTGGGTTACCAGTTGTTGTAACAGCGACTGTTCGGTGGTGCGAGTCTGTTGCGTGTCACATTACTGCAAGCGTTTCACATGGCTGCCAATTTGCGTTACAGGTCCGCCATGTTGCCTTGAATGGGTAACACAATATTGGTGTCATTGTTTCCCGAAGAATGCCATTCCTTCTATCATAGACGAGGAGGAATAAAATATGTTTGGGGTAAGTGTATCTAATTTACGGCGACGGTTTGTTTTTCTTTCCTTACTGATTAGTTTCATCCTTTTTGGATGCCGCCCGCAAAAAACACCGTCTCCAATTGCCGAGCCTACTTTCACGGCATCCCCTACCCTTCAAGCAGAACAAATCCTGCACGAATATTGTTCTGCTTTGCAGGCAAGAGATTACGAAAAGGCGGCGTCTTTGTTTTCCACAAAAGTGGGAATAACCAGGAGTGAGTTGATCCGCCTATGGAAGGATAACGACGCCAAGGGATGGAGGATGGTCAGTTGTGAAGTTACAAACAAAAAAATTTTCGATGAAAATCGGGTTGTATTCTGGGTTAATATAAAGCAGGAAGGTCTTGAACCAGCAGAGTATTCCACTGTGAATGTTTTGCATTTTGAAAGAGGTATGTGGCTTGTGGGCAACGCGACCCTCGACAAGTTTGGCTTGAATGTGAGACCCAAAACGCAAAGTCAACTTGCTGTTTTCCCAAGTGTTATGTTGCGTTTGGTTTCAGGGATCGAGATTTGGGTCAACTTGACCAATGACAACGACCAGGCTGTTTTATGGGGAGCGGAAGGGAAAACTTGTGGAAAACTATTCTGGGAAGATTTTGCGCTGGACGCCCCCTGCCCATCGCCGGTCCTACGAATTGAGCCCGGTCAAACACACAATATCCCACTGATCTTTTCTCTCGATGCATTTACCCGACTCGATCTTCCAACACAGTTGGAGGTTCTGCTCTTTCGCTTGGAAACGAATACCACTGCTTCATGGAACTATCGTTTTGATTTAGTAACCGAATCGCCATAAGTAAATTACAGTGGATTTTCAGCAGATCACCAAAACATTGCGAATTTATACTCTCCAACCCAAATGTTCACCTTGAAGTAAAAAAAAACGAAATCCTGCTATCCTGTGATTCACAGCAATTCGTTATCGAAAAGTTCGGCGAACGAAATGAGGAAAGTAAAACTTTGTTTCACACTCTTGGCAATGGCATGTAACGTAGTTGCATGCATTCCACCGTCAGATGCATCCACTCCGGTCATAAGTGACACACATCAGTTGTTTGCCACCTCTGCACTCTCCTCCCCCACCGCACTGTCAACCAAAACAGTGTCAAACACAAATCCGCGACCTACCCCAACATTAATATCTACAGTTGCGATACCTACATCCAGTCTGATTGAAGGATGGCTGGTCTATCAGAATCCGACCTACAGGTACGAATTCAGTTATCCAATTGGCACGACTTTGAAGATAAGCAGTGTGGATGGCTTTCCAGGAGAAGTGCCAGCAGGCTTAACATTCGAGGAGTATCTACTTCAACTTCAAAACCAACTTGGTGACTTATGTGTCATTGCCACCTATCGCGAAGGGTTTGTACTCATTCAAGCACCCAACGCATGGGATTACGTCCTTTGTGGAGGTTTCGGAGTGGGCGCGGATGTTGTTGTTGAAAAATCAGAACAGGTTAGCATCAATGGCAAGATCTATCCAGCCCGCGGGTGGGAACTGTACAAGCAAGAAGGCGACAATACAATCCTTTATTCAGAATTCTTCTTTGTTGATATTGAAGATGGCACTCACTTTGCCTACGGAGCAAATCTGCAAAGCGCCCCGGGAAAATTCGACGATTACCTTGCCGTCAAAGAAATCTTACTTCGTATGCTGGCTTCCTACCGCACAATAGAATAGTTCTGACCTTCCACAAATCAAACGCAGTTATTCAGTCACCTTACGCGGTAGCGCGAGATTTATCTCGTGTTTTCAGGCGACATGAACCCCCATTCGGGGACAACGTGTTGCGCTACGAAGCAACTGCGTAAGGTGAGTTATTCAGAAATTTCAGCCCAAAAGGCGACTAAAGTCGCTACTACGGATTATTCGAGTTTTGGGGAGTGTCTAAAAGGAAGGGCTAAAGAAATTCCACCACAGAGAACACGGAGTCCACGGAGATTTTTCAAAGAGATTTTCTCCGTGATTTTTATGCGCTCTGTGGTTAAATCTTTTGCAAGCCCGCGAGATTAGGCACTCCCTAGTTTTGAAATCGTGATTAGACTTTATCAGTATTTACGGAAAAACGTCCCGAAGGCTGATATTTGCCCTTTGATTTGCCCAAAGAAACCTTCGGGACGGTTATTTCAGATAATGTCTATTTGCTGCAACGATGGGACTGGTAAAATCAAAGGGTGAATTTCGATAAACTGGTCGAGTCGATCATTAAAGAGGCGATGGAGCGCGGGGAGTTCGACAACCTGCCCGGCAAAGGCAAGCCGATTGACCTTTCGGCGTATTTCGACACGCCGGAAGACCTCCGCCTGGCGTATTCGGTGTTGAAAAATGCCGGGATGACTTCACGTGAGGTGGAATTGCTCAGGGAGATTGCCGAACTCAAACAAATCCGCGCGGCAGCACGGGATGAGAAAAAGAAGAGAGAACTCCACACGGCAATCGAGAAGAAGCAAATCGAGTTCAGCCTGATGATGGAGAGGCAAAGGCGTCAGCGGAGGCAAAAGTAATTCGGACGGAAGCAGGCGGAGGCGGAGAGGGAGGCGTGCAGGTCGGACAGCAGAGCTATCCGAATCCATAATCCTCTGCTTTACAAATCCCCCCTGCCCTGCTATACTTTCGAGCGTTGAATTTGACTTTCGCGGCGCAAAGGCGTCGTTTGTTTGTAAACAGCAATCGCAATGGTACGGCAGGACCTTCGCGAGCAAGTCAGCGGAGGTCTTTTTATTAGACTTCAACCGCCCAAGGCGGATAACAATCTTTAACTAAAGGAACAAAAATATCCATGAGTAAGCACGGAAAATTGAAAATCATTCCCCTGGGAGGGCTGGGGGAAGTAGGCAAGAACATGACCGCCTACGAATTCCAAAACCAGATTTTGGTGGTGGACGCGGGCATCATGTTCCCCCACAACGACATGATGGGGATTGATTACATCATCCCCGACTTCGAGTATCTGCTCGACAAAACCGACAAGGTGGTGGGCATCATCATCACGCACGGACATGAGGACCACATCGGGGCGATTCATCACCTCGTGCGCGAAGTCCCTGCGCCCATCTACGCCACGCCCCTGACCCGCGGCTTGATCGAGGTCAAACTGGCGCGTAACAACGCCTCAGGCTTGGTGCAACTGAACACCATCGAAGCCGGCAAGTCGGCGAAGATTGGACCGTTCGAGGTGGAGTTCTTCCACATCTGCCACTCCATCCCCGACGCGGTGGGACTGGGCATCACCACGTCCGCCGGTCTCGTCGTCCACATGAGCGACTTCAAGTTCGATCAGACTCCGGTGGACGGCTGGCCCACCGACTTTGCCAAACTGGCGGAATTTTCGAAGCGCGGCGTGGACATCCTGCTCGCCGACTCGACCAACGCCGAACGCCCCGGCTGGACGCCTTCCGAGAAAATCATCGGTCCCGCCTTCGACAAGGTTTTCACCGAAGCGCCGGGGCGCGTCATCGTGGCGACGTTTGCGTCGCTGATTTCGCGCATCCAGCAGGTGGCAGATGCCACCGCCAGGCACGGGCGCAAGATGGCGCTGGCTGGCTCCAGCATGATTGACAACGTGAAAATCGCCCGCAAATTGGGCTACCTCGACATCCCCGACGAACTGCTCGTACCCATCGAGCAGGCGCTGCAGATGCAGGATCACAAGGTCACCATCATGTGTACCGGCTCGCAGGGAGAGCCGTCGTCCATTGTGGGGCGGTTGTCGGCAGGGACAAACCGTCAGTTCGATTTGAAGCCAAACGATACGGTGGTGTTGTCTTCGCATCCCATCCCCGGCAACGAGGAGACCATCAGCAAGACCATCAACCGTCTCCTGCGGCGCGGCGCAAACGTCATCTACGACGCCATCCTGCCGATTCACGTCTCAGGTCATGCCAGCCAGGAGGAATTGAAACTGCTGTTGAACATGGTCAAGCCCAAGTATTTCATCCCCATTCACGGCGAACTGCGGCAGTTGAAGCGTCACGGGCAGCTGGCGGTGGAGGTGGGCATCCCGAAGGAAAACGTCATCGTGGTCGAGAACGGGCAGATTGTGGAACTCTCCGGCAAGAACATCCGGCTCGGCGAGCGCATCCCCGGCGGTTACGTGTTCGTGGACGGGCAATCCATCGGCGAGGTGGATTTCAGCGTGATGCGCGAGCGCGAGCAGTTGGCGCGCAACGGCATCTTCCTGATTGACATCAGCGTGGATAAGTTCAACGGCAAGCTCCTGCACGAACCGGAGATCATCACACGCGGCTTCGTCTCGCAGGAGGAAGCGGAGGAACTGCTGCCCGAAGTCCGCAAGCACATCATGGACGTGGTCAACGACGGCGGCTGGGATAGCGAAAAGGACATCGCCAACACGGTCAAGTCGTACCTCTACGAGTACACCAAACGCAGACCGATGGTGCTGGTCACGTTGAGCAAAAGTTGACGTGTAGTCGGTGTTCTCCCCTGGCGCCGCCCGCCAGAGCAGGTGTAACGCCGGCAAATACGACATCTCAACAAAACATCCCACTCGTCAAGAGCGGGATGTTTTGTTTAATAGGAGGATTTTTCACCGCGAAGGACGCAAAGTACGCGAAGTTTTAAAGGCTTCCTTTGTGATCTTTGTGGTTGAAATCTTTTTGGTTTTGGCTTGCCGAAGTTAAGGAGTAATCGTCAAATCGAAGAACTCCGCATCCAACCGATTGGTGCCGATGACGCCTTGAAAACCGAGGAACAGCCACTTTTGGCTGGATTGAACGGGGACGTTGCTCGTGGCAAAGGCGTTCTTCATCACCACCGCCCGCACCGAAAGATTGTTGAACTCGAAGTGAACGCTGTAAATGGGCGGATTCTGCTGGAAGGTCACCGTATCCAACACCTTGACCGGTCCCGGCATATCCCACTGCACAAACGGACGCTTCTTCACATCGCCGGAGGGGATGGACAGCAACAATCCCTTCGCCGAAAGCGAAGGTTCGGAAAAAACACCCATCCACAAGTTGCCGTTCTTCAATTCGCGCAAATAAACCTGCAAATCCACCGTTCCGCTGGAGGGAAGCGGCGCAAACAAACCATGCACTTCCGCGCTCGAAAGCCTGCCATCATACAGGAAGGAGAGCCGTCCGTTATCCGCAAAGAACACATCCAGCGGCTGGGAATAACACCCATCCCTAACTACCGTTTGGGCAGAGGCGGGATGCGGCACCCAAAGCGCGCTGATACAGTCATTCGCCCAGTCGAAACCGACCGGGATCGGCGTTGCAGTGGGGGGCACAGGCGTATCCGTCGGCGCAGGCGTGGAGGTCGGCTCACCGGGCGGTACGGTATCCGTGGGAACAGGCGTCGGCGTGACGGGAACATCGGTTGCAGTTGCCACGATCACAATCGGCGTTTGCGTGGGCTGTTCTGTAAGCCGTTTTTGAATAATCGGACCATAGACTGTGGCAAGCACTCCCAACACGCCAACCACAAAGGTAAGCAGGACCGAAATCAACTGGACGTTTGGACCTTTGTTTTCATCCGCTGCGGGTTTCTCTTTTTTAGCCATCGCCGTCGCCCTTTCTTACCGTTGCCAAATTTTTTCTATTCTACGCCAAAGCCCCTCCGTACTCAAGTAGCAGTTTGTTGCAAAAGGGCGTTGGCAATCCAGCGGTCTATCTTCCCCATGGGATACTCGCCCAATTTTCCGATGGCGACCCATTGCAAAGCGGACACATCGGACATTTCGAGCAGGTCACACCGAAACGCATGGACGGTCGCCTTGAAGTGAGTGTAGGCGTGCTGGACAACCCCCAGCGCCTCTTTTCTCTGGACTTTGAGCCTGTACCCTGCCTCAAGGACCTGAGCCAACTCCCCGGCCGGATCGCCCTCCACCCGCCCATTCGGGAACTCCCACATCCCCCCCAACAATCCTTTCGACGGTTTTTGCGCCAACAGCACCCTGCCTCGCCGCACGATCACCCCCGCCGCATGGACATGATGCGGCACAGACTTCCTCGGTTTCTTGACCGGGCGGAGTTCCTGCGTGCCGGTTGCCCGCGCCTTGCACAACTCCCGGAGCGGGCAAAGCAAACAACGCGGATTTTTAGGAAAGCAAAGCATCGCTCCCAAATCCATGAGCGCCTGATTGAAGTCGCCTGCTTTGCCCTTGGGGAGGTTTTGCCGGGCAATGTCCCACAGCATTTTTTCGCCCTGGGGAGAGTCGACCGGCTCGGTCACATCGAACAGGCGGGCGTAAACGCGTTTGATGTTTCCGTCGAGGGCGGGTTCGTCTGCGCCAAAGGCGATGGAGGCAATCGCGCCGGCGGTGTACCTGCCAATCCCTGGCAGTTTCAGGAGGTCGTCCACGCTGCGAGGCAGGGTCCCGCCATGCTCACGGGCGATGACCCTCGCCGCTTTGTGCAGGTTACGGGCGCGGCTGTAGTAGCCGAGTCCTTCCCAGGCGTTGAGCACGTCCCGCTCGGAGGCATCTGCCAGCGCCTGCACGGTGGGAAACCGCCGCATCCATTTTTTGAAGTAGGGGATGACCGTCTCCACGCGCGTTTGCTGAAGCATGATCTCGGAAACCCACACTGCGTAGGGGTCGGGGTGATCGCGCCAGGGGAGAGTCCGCTTGTTTTTGTGGTACCAGGCTAAAAGTCTGGTTTGAAGCGAGGAGGTCGGCATGAGTTAAATAAAAACACGGAGACCTGTCCGGTCTCCGTAATCCGTTCTTTAGAATTGAAATCCGCCGCGCGCTTTGACGACTTTATAGGAAAAGTTTTTGACGTAGTTGAAGAGGCGCTCCTGCAGGAGCAGCCAGTCTGCCGATTTGAGGATGCGATACGCCTCTTCGGCGTCTGCCGCGACCAGTCCCACCTGGATTTGCGGGTAGGAGCCGTAAAGCGTTGCCCAGGCTTCAGCAGGCTGCAACCCCAGCCGCTGGACGCCGGGAATGAATTCTCCGATGACGAATTCGAAGTATTCCTGATCGCGTTCGGCGGCGATGTCCCAGGTCATGAGGACTTTGACAGGCATATTAACTCGCTTGATATTCGAGCACAACAACCTTGGTTTCTTCGGGCAGGCTGCTGCGCGCCACTTTCAAAGTAGGTTGGGTTTCGGGCTTCGAGAGACCCATTTCCTTGAGGAATTTGTTGAGGGAATCGAGCGGGACTTTCACATCGGGCGTGGCATAGTGCATGGGGATGACGATGTTCGGCTCGATCAGGCTGATGACTTCGGCGGCTTTGGCGGCGTTCAACCCGCCTCCCCCTCCCACCGGCACCAGCGCAACGTTGATTGTGCCAAGCGATTCGATTTCGGACTGTGTCGGCACTTGCTGAAGGTCGCCCAGATGCGCAACGGTGATGCCGTCGTAGTCGAAGACGTAGATGGTGTTGCGGCTCGAGGCTTCCTTGCGTTTTTTGCCGCCCGAATTGCCGTCGGTGGAGACGCCGGTGATGAAGACGCCGCCAATCTCGAACTCGCCCGCTCCATCAATGATGTGCGCAGCGCCCTTGACCGCCTCGGTGTAATTGTGACCGGGCGCGTCGTGGCTGACGGTCACAATATCTGCCTTGAGTTTGAGGGGGGAATATCCAATGGCTTTGTTGTCGAAAGGGTCCGTGACCACCGTGGCGTAACTGCGCTCGGTGAGACGGAAGCAGGAATGTCCGTACCAGGTAATTTCCATGAAGCGTAAACCTCCGGGGGAGTATTATACACGGAACGCCGTTTCGAGAAATTGGCAGTTGAGAGAGTGCTAAAAGAATGGGTTAAAGATTTTTCTGCCACAGAGCTCACAGAGATCTCTGAGAAAAATCTCAAAATCTCTGCGCTCTCTGTGGCTAAGCCCATGACATTGGACACTCGCGGCAGTTGAAAGTGGATTGTGGATTTATAATGTGCCGACTGCCCAGGAGAAAAACCGTGACAAAATCAAAAACCGTTCCCTATCTGGAAGCCCTCTTTGCCGTCGTGGTGTGGGGGGCGTCGTTCATCGCCACCAAAGTCGCTTTGCAGGATGTCTCCCCCGTTACCGTGGTGTGGCTCCGTTTTTCGATGGGCGTGCTCATCCTCGGCGCGGCGGTTGCCATGCGCGGTGAGTTTGCGCTTCCCAGGAGGAGCGAATGGGCGTATTTTGCCCTGCTCGGTTTTTTGGGGATTACCTTTCACCAGTGGCTGCAATCGAACGGATTGCAGACTTCGGAAGCGGGAACCACCGCCTGGATCGTTGCCACTACGCCGGTCTTCATGGCAATGCTCGGACGCTTCATTCTCAAGGAACGGCTGGACTGGCTCAAAACCCTGGGCATTTTCCTCGCCTTTGCCGGGGTGCTGCTGGTCGTCTCCAAAGGCAACCTGTCTTCCGTTTCGGTGGGCAGGTTTGGCGCACCCGGCGACAAGTTGATTCTGGTCAGCGCCGTCAACTGGGCGGTGTTCTCGGTCCTTTCGCGGCGCGGACTGAAAGCATACCCGGCCGGCTTGATGATGTTCTACGTGATGACGCTGGGCTGGCTGTTCACTTCCCTGCTGTTCTTTGCCGGGGGGAACATTGCCGAAGTAAGCGGTCTGACTTTCAACGGCTGGCTGGGCATCGCCTTTCTCGGCGTGTTCTGTTCGGGGCTGGCATACATCGCATGGTACGACGCTTTGCAGGCGCTCTCTGCGGCGCAGACGGGGGTGTTTTTATACATCGAGCCGCTGGTGGCGGTGGTGGTGGCGTTCTTTGTGCTGGGAGAGCCAGTCACGCTCGTTTCGCTTCTTGGGGGCGGGGTCATCCTGTTTGGGGTGTGGCTGGTGAACCGGTAAAAACTCGCGGGGAGAAAAGGCTGTGGAAGGCAGGGCAGGCACGGGCGGAGTCGGGGGCGGGTCTTCGTCTCCCCAAATTCATTCCGTTGCGAAAAAGGCGGGAGTATAATGCAGTCACTATACTCTCACGAAACGGAGGAATGACCCATGGCTAGTGTTACGTTCAGAAACGTCTACAAGCGGTTTGGAGACGTGATTGCCGTCAACAATCTGAACATCGAAGTTGGCGACAAGGAATTTCTGGTGCTTGTCGGTCCTTCGGGGTGCGGCAAGACGACCGCCCTGCGCTGTCTGGCGGGTTTGGAGGAAATCAGCGAGGGCGAGATTTTGATTGGCGACCGGGTGGTAAACGATGTTCCGCCCAAAGACCGTGACATTGCCATGGTCTTCCAGTCCTATGCGTTGTATCCCCATCTGTCGGTGTATGACAATATGGCGTTCGGTTTGAAACTGCGCAAAGTGCCGAAGGAGGAAATCAAACGCCGCGTGTATGAAGCGGCAGACATCCTCGGCATCCGCGATTTGTTGGATCGCAAGCCGCGCCAGCTTTCGGGCGGTCAGCGTCAGCGTGTGGCGGTGGGACGCGCCATCGTGCGCGAGCCGAAGGTCTTCCTGTTCGACGAGCCGCTCTCAAACCTGGACGCCAAACTGCGCGTGGCGATGCGCGCCGAAATCAGCAAACTGCATCAGCGCCTGCAAACGACCTTTATTTACGTCACCCACGACCAGACGGAAGCCATGACCATGGCGACCCGCATTGCGGTCATCAACAAGGGCATTTTGCAGCAGCTCGACACGCCGCAGAATCTTTACGATAAACCCAACAACTTGTTCGTGGCTGGCTTCATCGGCTCGCCTGCCATGAACTTCTTCCCCGGCAAACTGCGCAAGCAGGACGGAAAACTGCTGGTAGATACCGGCGACTTTGCAGTAACGATCCCGCCCAGCCGCGCCCAGCCCTACGAAGCGCACGTCGGCAAGGACATCATTTTTGGCATCCGCCCCGAAAACGTCCACGATGTGGACTTTACGCCGCCGAACATTGACGCAGAGAGAGTCACGGTGAAGGTGGATGTGACCGAGTTGATGGGCAACGAAATCTTCCTGTACCTCGTCAGCGGAAGGAACACGTTTGTCGCCCGCGTGGATCCGCGCTCGAAACTGCGCATCGGGCAGGAAGCGCAGGTGGCGTTCGACATGGATAACTTCCACATTTTCGACGCCGCAACCGAGCAAGCCATTCGGTAGGGTTCGTCTTCTGCTTTCCAGTCGGCATCCGCAAGGGTGCCGATTTTTTTATGGTTGAATTTGTTAAAATGCTTGAAAAAACAAAGAGGGTATGCTATTATCTGCTCAGTTTCTCGATACGATAATGCCGTTATGAGTACATTTTTCTGGCTCCCCGCCGACTACAATGTCAAGAGTTTTAACAAACATGCGGCTCTTGATTTGATTCGCTTTTCGGGGGCAGGGATGTCGAGGACGGAACTGGCAGAGCAAATGGGATTGACGCGCGCCGCTGTCAGTTTGATTGTGAACGATTTGCTCGAAAGCGGGGTGGTCATGGAGGCAGAGAGCCGCTCGGCGCCCAGCGGACGCCCGCCGATTGTCCTCGAAATCAACCCGGAACGGGGCTTGGTCGGCGCAATAGACATGGGGGCGACTCACATGAGCATCGCCGTGGCGGATTTTGCCGCCCGCATTCATCAGGAAACGGAAATTTCTCTCGATATCAAAGACGGACCCGAAGTTTGCCTTGCCCAAGCAGACAAACTGCTGAAACAGCTCCTTGCCGACAAGGGCTTGCCTGTTTCAGATCTTGCCGCCATTGGCGTGGGCGTGCCGGGACCGGTCATCACCGAAGCGGGTACGGTGGTGGCGCCCCCCATCATGCCCGGCTGGGACCGCTATCCCATTCGGGCAAGCCTCGAAAAGAGTTGGGGGTGCCCCGTCACCCTCAACAACGACGCGGAGTTGGGCGCGCTGGGCGAATGGGCATACGGCGCAGGACGCGGCGAAAAGAACATCGCCTATATCAAAGTGGGAAGCGGCATTGGCGCAGGTTTAATCCTCAACAAACAAATCTACGGCGGGACGACCGGCGCAGCAGGCGAAATCGGTCACCTGACCATTGACGAGAACGGTCCGTTGTGCAACTGCGGCAACCATGGCTGCTTGGAGGCGTTTGCCGGCGGTCACGCCATTGCGCTTCAGGGACGGGCGCTGGCAAAATCAGGCAAACGGACACTGCTTGCCAGCCTGCCCGTGGAAAGCATTACGGCGCGGGAAGTGGCAGAAGCCGCCCGCCGCGGAGACCTGTATGCGCAGGAAATCATCCATCGCGCCGGCACCTACATTGGCATTGCCATTGCCGGCTTGATCAATCTCTTCAACCCCAGCGTAGTCATCATCGGCGGCGGGGTGGCGGAGGTGGGCGATATGCTTACCACGCCCATCCGCCAGGCGGTTCGTGAGCGGGCAATGCGCGCCTCCGAACAGGGTGTGCGCATCACCACCGCCATGCTCGGACGCCGTTCCGTGTTGATTGGCGCCATCGTTCAGGCGGTAAACGTCGCCATTCATGCCGCCGCTGAAAACAGAAATTCCACTTCAAAAGCCGTTTTCATGGAACCAGTCGAAGTGAATTAATCCCGGGATAAGGAGGTGATGCCTTTATAATCAACGAAATTACTGTCACGAGATAAACACTTCAAATTAACCCCTAAAATCCTACAAGGAGAAGAAGTAATGAAAACCAAATTCAGTCTGTTGCTCAGCCTTTTGCTGATCTCAGCCTTCGTGCTTGCCGCCTGCGGCGGTGGAGCCACCGAAGCCCCCACCGAAGAACCGGCTCCTGCACCTACCGAAGCCCCAGCCGAACCGACTGCCGCTCCGGAACCCACTGCTGCCGCACCTGCCGGCACCCTGCGCATCTGGGCAGATGACACCCGCGCCCCCATCCTCCAAGACTTGGCGGATGAAGTGCTCGCCGCCTACAACCTCGAACTCGTCGTCGAACTGAAGTCTGCCATCCGCGATGACTTTCAGGTTGCCGCTCCCCTCGGCGAAGGTCCCGACATCATCGTGATCCCTCACGACCAGGCTGGCACCCTCGTTGCCAATGGTCTGCTCGCTGAGGTGGATCTGGGCGACAAAGCCGCCGATTTCGCCCCTGTGGCGCTGCAAGCTTGTACCTTCGACGGCAAACTGTACTGCATGCCCTACGCCACCGAGAACCTGGCTTTCTTCTACAACAAAGACCTGGTTCAGACTCCTCCCACCACCTGGGATGAAGTCCTCGAAATGGGACGCGCCCTCAAGGCGGAAGGCAAAGTGGAATATGTGATGGCGGTGACCGGCACCACCTACGATGTGTACCCGCTTTACACCTCCTTTGGCGGCTACATCTTCGGCAAACTCCCCAACGGCGACTGGAATCCTGAAGACCTCGGCGTGGACAGCCCCGGCATGATCGAAGGCGTCAAGTGGCTTGCCGACGGCGTCAAAAACGGTGACCTGCCCGCCGATTGGGATTGGGCGAACAACCACGCTCTGTTCGAAACCGGCAAAGCGCCGTTCATCATGGCTGGACCGTGGGCTTTGAGCCGCATTCGCGAATCGGGCGTTCCCTACGCCATCACCAACTTCCCCAGCGGCGGTTATCCGTTCGCCGGCACGCAGGGCTTCTTCATCAATGCCCAGAGCGAAAACGTTCTGCTCGCTCAGGCGTTCCTGAACGAGTTCATTGCGACCGAAGATGTCATGCTCAAACTCTACGAAGTCGGTCAGCGCGCGCCTGCCTACCTGCCCGCTCTGGAAAAGGTTGACGATCCCGACCTGAAGGCGTTTGCCGAGGCTGGGAAAAACGCCACCATGATGCCCGCCATCCCCGCCATGGGTTCGGTGTGGGGCAACTGGAATGACGGCGTCGTCCTCGCCCGCGACGGCAAACAGGATCCCGAAACCGCCATGAAGGAAGCTGCCGCCAAGATCCGCGCCCTGATTGCCAACCCGCTGACCGGCATGGTCAACATCCCCGGCTCGTATCAGGACGAAGCAGGCTGCTCCGGCGACTGGCAGCCCGACTGCGCCGCCACTGCCATGACCAAAGGCGACGACGGCAAATACTACAGTGGTCCGTTCACACTGCCTGCCGGCGACTATGAATACAAGGTCGCTTTGGACGGGTCGTGGACGGTCAACTACGGCTCCGATGGCGCTCAGGATGGTCCCAATTACAAACTGAGCCTCACCGCCGAATCCAAAGTTTCCTTCATTTACGACCCCGCGACCAAGCTCGTCGAGGTCAAAGTTGAGTAAGTAAGTTGAAAGAGGCTGAGGAACGCTGTTCCTCAGCCTCTTTTGTCTATTCCCTACTCCACGCTTCTCCATCGAGGAGGTCCCATGAGCCAAGCCCTGCCGGAAAAGCCAAAGAAAAGGTCCGGGATGACCGAAGAATCCTTCTTGTCGAGATTGATGCGGATCATCCTGCTGATCGTGTTCGACGCCGGAGCCGTCTGGTTCATCCAAAACGCCCTCTCCAAAGGCTTCGATCAACTGGCAATTGTCATCGGCGTGATTGCCGTCATGTTCAACCTCATTTTCCTGCTCCCGCAGGCATATCCGCTGCGGTGGATGGCGTTCGGGCTGGGGTTCCTGATTCTGTTCACCATTTACCCCATCATCTTTACGGTCTATGTGGCGTTTACGAACTATGGCGACGGGCACCTGCTCACCAAGGAGCAGGCAATTCCGCTCATCGAAAAGCAGGTTTATCTGCCCGAAGGAGGACGCTCCTATTCATGGACAGCCTACCGCAACGAGGCGGGCGAGTATGCGCTGTGGCTGATCAGTCCCGAAGGTGAGACCTTTCTGGCGAAACCCGGCGAGGAAATTCTGCCCGCCAAGCCCGGCGACCCCGGCATCGGCGAAGCGGACAGCAAGGGCATTCCCCTCTCCATCGAAGGCTACCAGCGTCTCAACACTCTGCTTGCCGCCGCAGACAAGAATCTCCCCAACATCAAGTTTGGCTTGGAAGGCGATCAGGTCATTCAGATTCGCAACCCAAGCGAAGCCGCCGAATTACAGAGCCGCTTCAAATACGACGAAGCGACCGACACGGTGGTGGATCAGTCGAACGGCGAAATCTATTACAACGTGGACGGCACCTTCACTTCACGAACAGGGAAAACCATCTCGCCCGGCTTCCGCACCGTGGTGGGGCTGAAAAACTTCAGGGACTTCCTGACCAGCCCGGCGCTGCGTGGACCGCTGGTTCAAATCGTCACCTGGAACTTCATCTTCCCGACGGTCAGCGTCGTTTCCACATTTGCGCTGGGGCTGGCAATCGCCATCATGTTCAACGACCCCGATTTCCCGTTCAAGAAATTAATCCGCTCCCTGCTCATCATTCCCTACACCATCCCCGGTTTGATCAGCATCATCATCTGGCGCGGCTTGCTGAACTCGGAATTCGGCATCGTCAACAAAATTCTGAACGACCTCATCGGCACCGCGCCGCGCTGGACGACGGAACCGTTCTGGGCGCAGGTGGCGATTCTGCTCGTGAACTTATGGCTGGGTTACCCCTACATGATGCTGGTCAGCAGCGGCGCACTGCAATCCATCCCCTCCGACATCTATGAAGCGGCGATGATTGACGGGGCAACTCCCTGGCAGCGATTTCGCCGCATCACCCTGCCCCTGCTGTTGATTGCCGTGGGTCCCCTGCTCATTGCTTCCTACGTCTTCAACTTCAACAACTTCAACCTGATCTACTTGTTTATCGCCGGCGGTCCGCCCATCCCCAATGCGGCGACGCAGGCAGGCTATACCGACATCCTCATCAGTTACGTCTATAAACTCGCGTTCGAGAGCGGCGGGCGGGGCGTGCAATACGGTCTGGCGTCTGCCATCTCCATCGTGGTCTTCTTCATCGTAGGCGCGATTACCCTGTTCCAATACCGCTTCACCAATATGTGGGAGGAGGCAAGCGAAAATGTCTAACCTCACTCGAACCTTCGGCGCTTTGCGTTCCTCGCAGAAATTCCAAAAACGCTTCAGCATCGCCATGCGGCTGGTCATTGCGGTGTTCCTGATTGCCTTCTCCATTTTCCCGGTGTTGTGGATCGTTTCCGCCTCTTTCGACCCGTCGCAATCACTCGCCACACAGGAATCCATCATCCCGCGTAACGCCAGTCTGCAAAACTACCTGAGACTATTCGACAAGGACCCCAACTACAAGTTCGGCGACCTGGTCTTCCAAAAGTGGATTTTGAACTCCGTCAAAGTTTCGGGCATCTCCACCCTCCTCAGCCTGACCATCACCACCATGGCGGCGTATGCCTTCTCGCGTATGCGCTTCAAGGGACGCGTCACCATGCTCAAGGGCATCCTGCTGATTCAGGTCTTCCCCAACCTGCTGGCGTTGGTCGCCATTTATGTGATTATCTTCCAGTTCGGTGAAATCATCCCCGCGCTGGGACTGAACACCCACGCCGGCTTGATCATGGTGTACCTCGGCGGCTCGATGGGCATGAACATCTGGCTGATGAAAGGCTTTCTCGATACCATCCCGCGCGACATTGACGAATCGGGCATGGTGGACGGCGCCTCGCACTTCCAGATTTTCTGGCATCTCATCCTGCCGCTTCTGCGCCCCATCCTGGTGGTCATCGGCATCCTCTCCTTCATCGGCACCTACGGCGACTTCGTCCTCGCCCGCATTCTGCTCAACGACGTGAACCAGTACACCCTCATGGTGGGACTGCAAATCTTCACCGCCGGTCAATTCGACCAGAAATGGGGCGTCTTTGCCGCCGGCGCGTTGATTGGCGCACTGCCCATCATGCTCATTTATCTCGCCCTGCAAGACCAAATCGTCGGCGGGTTGACTCAGGGAGCGGTCAAAGGATAGGATGCGCCGCGTCATTGTCGTTTCGATTCTGGCAGTCATCGCGATAGCCCTGTTCCTCGCACAGGGCTATCTGCGCTATGCCGCTCAACATCCTGTCGAAGAACCGCCCATCTTTGCGGATGTCAGCCGGCGGGCGGGTATTGTGAATAACCGCGTTGCAGGCATCGAAATGTCGGCGGGCATCGCCTGGGGTGATTACGACAACGACGGCTGGATTGACCTCTACGTCACCGACCCCATCGGCAAAAACACGCTCTACCGCAACAACGGCGACGGCACGTTCAGCCTCTCGCCCCTCGCCGATCAAGTTGCCCTCTTCAACACCTACTCGCAAGGCGCAACTTTCGCCGACTATGACAACGACGGCTGGAAAGACCTGCTCGTCGTCAACTGGGGGCAGGATCACCTCTTCCACAACGAGCAGGGCAAAGGCTTCGTGGAGGTCTCCCGCCGGGCGGGCATCGTGGATGACCGCAACAGCAAATCCGCCTCGTGGGGCGACTACGACAACGACGGCTTCCTCGACCTCTACATCGCCAACTGGTCCTGTTATCCCAAATGCGGACGTCAGTTCGACGGCGAGCCGGACCGCCTCTATCACAACAACGGCGACGGCACGTTCACCGAAGTCACCCATCTGCTCAACGGCGGCGTGAGCGGCGCGGGCTTCATCGCCTCTTTCACCGACTACGATAACGACGGCGACCTCGACATTTACCTCGTCAACGACGAATTCATCAACCCCATCGGCAACAAACTCTGGCGCAACGACGGCGCCGGCTGCGGCGGCTGGTGCTTCACGCAGGTTGCCAAAGAAGCAAACGCCGATTCCAAAGTCTTCGGCATGGGGCTCGCCCCCGGCGATTACGACAACGATGGCGACGTGGACTTCTACTACTCCAACGTCGGTCCCATGGAACTGCTTCAGAATCAAGGCGATGGCACGTTCAAGAACGTTGCCAAAGAAGCCGGCGTGAATTTCCCGATGGGCATCGGCTGGGGCGCAGTCTTCCTCGACTACGACAACGACGGCTGGCGCGACCTTTACCTCGCCGTCGCCGACACCGCCGACCACAAGGACGTCGGCGCCAACCAACTCTTCCACAATAACGCCGACGGCACGTTCACCCCCGTCGCCTGCAACAACGAGTCAACCGACATCCGCATGAGCATCGGCGTTGCCTACGCCGACTACGACCACGACGGCTGGGTGGACCTCGTCGTCGGCAACCTCGACGAAGGTTACCGCCTCTACAAAAACCAGCAGGGACAAACCTCCGGCAACCACTGGCTTGCCATCGAACTCCTCGGCGCAGGACCCGTCAACCGCGACGCCGTCGGGACGCGCGTCTACGTCACCGCGGGCGGCGTGACGCAAATGCAGGAAGTCATCCTCGGTTCGAGCGTCATGGCAGGCAACGACCTCGCGCAGTACTTCGGTCTCGGCGGAGAGCGAAGCGCACAGGTCCGCATCCGCTGGAGCGACGGCACGGAACAGGTCATCCAAAACGTCGAAGCCGACCGGCGCTACAAAATCCAATACGGCGAAACCGCGCTACAGCCCCTGCCCGCGACTCCCGTTGTAAAAATCGCCAAGCCATCCTTCCTCGCCTACCTCCGCACCCTTACCAATTACCAATTACCATTTACCACCGACCCCGACTCCCAACTCTCCCGCCTCATGGCTCAGGCAAACGTCGCGCCGCCCACCAGCCCGCCTCCGCCTTCGCCTGCGCTCGTCAAACTCGGTGAAGCGCTCTTCTGGGACCCCATCCTGAGCGGCAACCGCGACATCTCCTGCGCCACCTGCCACCACCCGAACCTCGGCACAGGCGACAACCTCTCCGTCTCCATCGGCACCAGTGGATTTGGGCTAGGACGGCAGCGGCAATTCGGGAACGCCCGCGAACTCGTCCCGCGTAATGCCACTCCGCTCTACAATCTCGGATATAAAGAATGGCGCGTCATCTTCTGGGACGGGCGCGTCTCTGCGGACCCTGAAACTGGATTCCACACCCCAGCCTCCGACCGCCTCCCCGGCGGACTCGACAGCGTCCTCGCCGCGCAAGCCATGTTCCCCGTCACCTCGCGCGACGAAATGCGCGGCTACCGCGGCGACGTGGACATCTTCGGTCAGCCCAACGAACTCGCCGTCATCGTGGATTACAAGGCGCGTCCCGTTTGGGAAGCATTGATGGCGCGCCTGCTGGCAATCCCCGGCTATGTGGACTTGTTCCGCGCCGCCTACCCCGACGTGCCGCTCGACCAACTCGGCTTTCAGCACGCGGCAAATGCAATGGCGGCGTATGAGATTGCCGTCTTCACTTTCGAAGACTCCCCCTTCGACCGTTACCTTCGCGGCGACCAATCCGCCCTCTCGGATGAAGCCAAGCAGGGCGCGATTTTGTTCTACGGGGAGGCGGGCTGCGCCTCCTGTCACTCCACCGGTCTGCTCACCGACCAGAAATTCTACAACCTCGCCGTCCCGCAAATCGGCGACGGCAAGGGACGCGAACAACCCCTCGACCTCGGGCGCGCCCGCGAAACCGGCAATGACTGCGATCGCTTTGCCTTTCGCACCCCGCCGCTTCGCAACGTCGCCATTACGGGACCCTGGATGCACAACGGCGCGTTCACCACGCTCGAGGCAGCCGTCCGCCACCACCTCGACCCGCAGACCAGCCTGCAAAATTACGACCCCAGCCAGTTGAGCGAACTGCTCAAAGATACCTGCCAGGATCAGCCCGAAACCCTCGCCGCCATCCTCAAGTGGTACACGCCTAAAAACGCCAGCGAGGGCGTGACCCTCACGGACGAGGAGATGCGCCTCTTGCTCGCTTTCCTCGACTCGCTCACCTCTCCCTCTGCCCTCGACCTCAGCCACACCATCCCCGCCTCTGTCCCCAGCGGACTTCCCGTCGGGGGGAATATCCAGAATATCGAAACAGGTTCAGCCGTCCCGTAGGTTTGAAGCGCGGACGGTTTGAATGCAGAAAAGGCTCACACGGATGAAGATTTTATCCAGGCTTGTCCCCTTCTTCCTGCTCGTCATCCTGCTGATGGGCTGCGCCTCGCCCACACCGACAGCGCCGCCTCCCACCCTCACCCCCACCGCCACGCCCGACCCCTACGCCGGCACCGACGGTTTCCCCTGGTGGAACGACACCGTCTTCTATGAGATTTTCGTCCGCTCGTTCTACGACAGCAACGGCGACGGCATCGGCGACTTCAACGGCATCACCGCAAAACTCGACTACCTCGAAGGCTTGGGCATCAGGGGCATCTGGCTCATGCCCATTCACCCCTCGCCCTCCTATCACGGCTACGACGTGACCGATTACTACGCCGTCAACCCCGATTACGGCACAATGGAGGATTTCAAACGCCTGCTCGCAGAGGCGCACAAGCGCGGCATCAAAATCATCATTGACTTCGTGATGAACCATACCTCCGCCAGGCATCCCTGGTTTCAGCAGGCGCTCACACCGGGCAGTCCGTATCACGACTGGTATGTTTGGAGCGAAACCGACCCCGGCACGCTCGGTCCATGGGGCGCCAAAGCCTGGCACCGCGCCAGCAACGGACAATACTACTACGCCATCTTCTGGGACCAGATGCCCGACCTCAATTACGAAAACCCCGCCGTGCGCGAAGAGATGAAAAAGGTCACCTCCTTCTGGCTCGAAGAAGTCGGCGTGGACGGCTTTCGCCTCGACGCAGTGCGTTACCTCGTCGAAGGCGACCAACTGGCAGATTCCAAAGCCAACCACGCTTTCCTCGAAGAATGGGGGCAGTATTACCGCAGTCTCGACCCGCGGGCGTTCACCGTCGGCGAAGCATGGACCGACAACGCCAACGTCAAGAAGTACACGAACACGAACCGCGAACTCGACTCCGCCTTCAACTTCGACCTCTCCGACGCCATGCTCAAACTCAACGAAGGCAGCGTCTCCAGCCTGCGCTTCATTTTGCAGACCACCCTGCGCGACTTCCCCGAACAGGACAACGCCAACTTCATCACCAACCACGACATGCCGCGCGTCATGAGCCAATTGGGAGCGGATAAAGAACAGCGGGCGAAACTCGCCGCGGGCATCCTGCTCACCGCGCCGGGTATCCCGTTCATCTACTATGGCGAAGAAATCGGCATGAGCGGAACCAAGCCCGACGAACTCATCCGCACACCCATGCAATGGGACAACTCGCCCAACGCCGGCTTCACCAGCGGCAGACCCTGGCAGGCGGTCAACCCCGACTTCCCCTTCGTCAACGTCGCCAGCCAGCAGGGCGCAAGCGGTTCCCTGCTCGAACATTACCGCACGCTCATCCACCTCCGCAACGCTCACTCCGCCCTGCGCATCGGCAAGACCTACGTGGCGGAATCCAACTCCAACAAAATCCTCTCCTACCTGCGCGTCAGCAGCGACGAGACGCTGCTCATCCTCATCAACATTGACGACCAACCCTTGAGCAGCTACACCCTCGACCTCTCCAACGGTCCGCTTGCGGGTCAATACACTGCCGCGTCTCTGCTCGATTCCTCCACGCCCGCCCCGCTTACAGCCAACGACAAAGGCGGCTTCGACGGCTACGCCCCGTTCCCCGAACTCCCGCCGTACAGCATGTTTGTCATTCAACTCACGCCATAGCGTATTGGGAACGTTAGAGAACGTTCCCTACGCATAACATGGCGTACTCGGCGTTCTCTAACGCCGCTTTGCGCTAGAGAGCGCAAACTACACAACCGACAACCACTTAAAAACTCATCTTACGCAGTTTCTTCGTAGCGCGACATTGATGTCGCCTGAAAATGCGAGATTAATCTCGCGCTACCGCGTAACACAAGTTAAAAATTCAAGGACACCTCATGGAAGACTTCATCTTCGGAACCCTCGCCACTGACGAATCACGCCTCCGCCATCTGCGCGAAACCCTCGGCGGCGTGACCCACGCCCACAAACGCCTCCCGCGCGACCCTCAGCCGGGTCAGCCCATCCAAATCTTTCTCACCCTCGGACCCGACCACCCTCACCCCCGCGCCTGGGTCTATTGGACGAACGACGGCAGCGACCCCGCCGGCGCAAACGGACGCGCCTCCAACGGCTATGCTGTGCCGCTCGAACCCATCGCCTCCGAATGGAACACCTTCCTGTGGGGCTACGTCCGCACTTTTCGCGGCGAGATTCCTCCACAGCCGGCAGGGACGGTTGTCCGTTACCGCGTGTCGGCGGGCGGGAACGGCGAAGAAACCTTCGCGGACAATGGCGCGTACTACGCCTTCTACGTGGACAACGACCCGCCTCCCGCCTGGACGAAAGACGCCGTCATCTACCAAATCTTTGCCGACCGCTTCTTCAATTCCGCAGGCGATTTCCCTAAAGTAGAACCCAAACCCTCGCTCAAATGCAACGGCACGCTCAACGGGATTATCGAAAAAATGGATTACCTCGCCGAGATTGGCGTCAACTGTCTGTGGCTCACGCCCATCTTTCCCAGTCCAAGTTATCACGGCTACGATGCGACCGACTTTTTCGCGATCAATCCGCGTCTCGGCGACGCGGAGGATTTCAGGGAACTCATCGAGCAGGCGCACAGTCGCGGCATCCGCATCCTGATGGACTTCGTCCCCAATCACTGGTCGAATCAGCATCCCACGTTTATCGAAGCCGCGCAGAATCCCAACAGCGAATACGTGAAGTGGTACACCTTCGAGCAATATCCCGACAAGTACAAAACCTTCTTCGGCGTGAAGACCCTGCCGCAAATCAACCTGCGCTACGCGCCCGCCCGCCAGCACGTCCTCGACGCCGCCCGCTACTGGCTGGAGTTCGGCGTGGACGGTTTCCGTGTGGACTATTGCATCGGTCCCACGCCCGATTTTTACGCCGACTTTCGCCGCGTCACGCGCACGACCAAACCTGATTCGTGGACTTTCGGCGAAGCCGTGGACCCGCCCGACTCGCAACTGACCTTCGAGGGCGGCATGGACGGCGCGCTCGATTTCATGCTCCTCGAAGCCCTGCGCAAGACCTTCGCTTTCGGCACATGGAACGCCAAACAATTCGCCGACTTCCTCGACCGCCACGAAGCATACTTCCCCACATCCTTCTCGCGCCCATCCTTCCTCGACAACCACGACATGAACCGTTTTCTGTGGGTGGCGCACAACGATATACAAAAACTCAAACTGGCGGCGATGTGCCAGTTCACCCTCGCGGGCGCGCCCATCATTTACTACGGCACGGAGGTGGGACTCTCCCAGCCCGCCGACGTGATGCAGCACGGACGCGCCATCCACGAAGAGGCGCGCATGCCCATGCTCTGGGGCGAGGACCAAAACAGGGACCTGTTCGAGTTCTACCGTCAACTCATTCAAATCCGAAAGAACGAAACTGCTTTGCGATATGGGACGCGTGAAACCATCCTTGCCGCCGAGGAAATCCTCGTCTATCGCCGCGCCGACGGGAACGGAAGTCTCCTGTGTGCGCTGAACATTTCGGAGAAGGCAATCGAATTCGAGGTGGAGGCTGCCGAGTCCAGCCCCAGGCTGAAGACCAGCCCCGCTTGCAGGATTCAGGCTGAGGGTGGAAAGAAGCGTTTCTTCCTTCCGCCGTTCAGCGGGATGATCGTCAAATAAACAACGCAGGCGCACCTTTGATTAGGCAAGGTAGCGCGACATTAATGTCGCGCTACCGCTAAGTCGGCAGTTATTGGAAAAGCGCAAATTGAAAAACCTTATTTAACAACGCCTGCCAAGATCTCCGAAACAAGATAGAATCATTATCCATTCCAACTTCGAGGTTACTCCATGACCATCACCGCACCCGACTGGGTACAAGACGCCGTCTTTTACCAGATTTTCCCCGACCGCTTCGCCCGCAGCGAACGCAACCCCGCCCGCACTCTGCCCTTCGAGCCGTGGGATTCGCCCCCCACTCCACACGGCTTCAAGGGCGGCGACTTGTACGGAGTCGCCGAAAAACTGGATTATCTGAAGGACTTGGGAATCACGGCTCTTTACCTGAACCCGATTTTTGCCTCCGCTTCGAATCACCGCTACCACGCCTACGACTATTACACGGTGGACCCGCTCCTCGGCGGCAACGACGCCTTCCGCCATTTGCTGGACAAGGCGCACAAGAAGGACATCCGCATCGTGCTGGACGGTGTCTTCAACCACGCCTCGCGCGGCTTCTGGCAGTTCCATCACGTGCTCGAATGCGGCGACGGCTCGCCCTACAAAGACTGGTTCCACTTCGACCCCGACCGCCTGACCCGCAAAAAGCACTGGGGCGCATACCCCGGTCCGCAGGAACAGAAGGCGTTGAGTCACGGGGAGCCGAGTCTCACTGCCATCGGCTATGGCGCGTGGTGGAATTTGCCCGCCCTGCCCAAGTTCAACACCCGCACCCCTGCCGTGCGCGAGTTCCTCTTCGGCGTCGCCGAACATTGGATTCGCTTCGGCGCAGACGGCTGGCGGCTGGACGTGCCGACCGAAATTGACGACGACTCGTTCTGGCAGGAGTTCCGCCGCCGCGTGCGGAAGATCAACCCCGAGGCGTACATCGTCGGCGAAATTTGGCACGAGTCACAGCGCTGGCTGCAGGGCGATCAGTTCGACGCCGTCATGAACTACGAGGTGACCAAGCCGGTCATCGCCTTTTTCTCGAACGGTCACCTCGACCTGAAGGTCTTGCATCAGCAAAGCAACTATCACGGCATTCAGCACTCGATTGATGCCCACGAATTCGCCGACCGCATTGACCATAACCTGGGGCTGTATAAAAAGGACATCACCTACGCCCAGTTGAATCTGCTCGACAGCCATGACACGCCGCGCTTCCTCTCCTGCGTGGGCGGCGACAAGGCTTCGCTCAAACTGGCATGGCTGTTCCTGTTCGCCTATCCCGGCGCGCCGTGCATCTACTACGGCGATGAAATCGGCATGGAAGGTCAGCACGACCCGGACTGCCGCCGCTCCTTCCCTTGGGACGAGAACAAGTGGGATCACAGTCTGCGCGAGTATGTCAAAGAACTCATCGCCCTGCGCAAAAAGAATCCCGCCCTGCGGCGCGGCGACTACAGGAGGCTGTGGTCGGCGAACGGGACGTATGTGTTCTCGCGCTCGCTCGAGGGAAAGACGTTTGTGGTGGGGTTGAATGTGTCGGAGACGCCTCAGCAGGTTCACGTCACGTATGAGGCGGGGAAGGTCCCCAAGCCTGTGTTTGGAGAGGCGTCCGAGATTTCCATCCGCGAAGGGCGGCTGTGGTTCACCATCCCGCCGCGCAGCGGTGTGGTGCTCAAGAGTGCGTAGAATGCGTTCTCTAACGCATTACGGAGGAACGAAAACAGCGCTGGGCAAATGCCTTGCGCTGTTTTTATCCCCACACCGCCTTGACCAGCGCGGGCAAAATCTCCCCCGATTTGCCCTGCAGGAAGAAATCGGCTTTGGGCGTGAGCGGCGTCGGCTCGAGGTTGACCTCGACGACGACTGCGCCGCGGTTGCGGGCGGCATACGCCAGCGAGGCGGCTGGCTGGACGACGCCCGATGTGCCAATCGAAAAGAAGACATCGCACGTCCGCGCCGCCTCCACCGCCGCCTCGAGTTGCTCGCGCGGCAGCGCCTCGCCAAACCAGACGACATCCGGGCGGAGCAGACCGCCGCATATCTCGCACCTCGGCACGGACTCGCCGTCGTCGCCCCAGGTTTCGGCAAAGGCGTAACACTCCGAACAACGCACGCGCTGGATGTTGCCATGCAGCTCCAGCACGTTGCGGCTTCCCGCCATGCGGTGCAGACCGTCCACGTTTTGGGTGATGAGGGTGAAGTGCGGAACGCGCTTTTCGATTTCCACCAGCGCGTAATGACCGGGGTTGGGGCGCACGGCTTTGACGGCTTCGCGCCGCCAGGCATACCAATCCCAAACGAGTTTGGGGTCGCGGGCAAAGGCTTCGGGGGAGGCGAGGTCTTCGGGGCGGTATTGCGCCCACAGGCCGCTCTGCGCGTCGCGGAAGGTGCGCAGTCCGCTTTCCTGTGAGACGCCGGCGCCGGTCAGCGCGGCAAGTTTGGAGGTCCGAAGAAGAAGCGTGAGGAGGTCAGCGGGGAAGGTCACAGTCCGCACTTTACGAGGGAAAGGATGCGGTCGTAGAGTTGGGTGCGTCCGAGGATCTCGTTCTTTTCGTTGACCGAGACGAACTGGTATTCGATCCAGGCGTTTTTGTAGTAGAAGTAGCGGCGCAGGTGGCGGGGTTCGATGTTGTAGTTGAACGTGCCGTCTTCCAGTTTGATCATCTCGGCGCCGGCGCTCCATTCGCTGACGTTGAGAGTGTTCTGCTTGTCGCGCAGGCGCAGGAACATGTAAACGCGGTCGGTGCGGGCGGGGTCTTCGACGAAGACGGTCATTTTGATGCTGCGGGTGGTGCAGGCGCCGTCGCCCCAATAGAGGGTGGGCGCGGAAAACAGAACGCCCCTGAACCCAACGTTCTGCTCGAAGAAGGTGATTTTGCTCATGTCGTTGATGAATTCTTCGGAGAAGGTGGGCAGGGGCACCAGCGTTTGAGTGGGAGGCAGTTGGGGGGTGGTAAACGGTTCGCCGCCGGGGGTAAAGGTGACCGGCGTGGCGGTGGGGACGGCGAAAAAGTCAACGGTGGGAATCAGGGTGACGGTCGGTTGAGGCGTGGGAGTGTCGGCAAGGACGGTGGGGGTGGGCGTCGCCAAGAATTGGGTCAGGTCCGGGAGTTCAAAGCCGGCGCAACCGGCAAGGAAAGCAATCAGCAGGAGGAAGGGAAGGGTTTTTTTCATGGCGGGTCCTGTCATGGCAAGGCGCTGCAGTGTGTGACGGAGACGCTGGTACGGTCCACCACCGTGCGCCCCAGCACAGAGAGACCGGCGGTGGAGGCAACCAACTGGTATTGCAGCCAGGCATCCTGGAACTGGTCGTAATCCTGAATCTGGTCGAGTTCGAGTTTGTAGAAGTAGGTGCCCTGGTCGTTGTCTTTCATGATGGCGCCGCCGCCCCAGTCGGTGCCGCGCCCGCTGTATTTATCCTGCAAACGGAAGAAGAGCAGCACATACTTGAGCCGGCGCACGCGGTTGACGGTGGCGGTGAACAGGATGGAACGGTCGCCCTGGCAATTGCCTCCCCACACCAGTTGACTGGTGGAACGCTGAACGAATTGAAAGATGGGAGGCGAAGGAGTGTTCAGGTTGGGAGGGAGAGTTTCGAGGGTGATGGTCGGGCGGGGAGTGCGGGTGAGGGTGGGCGTGCGGGAGGGCAGGACGCCGGCCGGCAGCGTGGCAGGCGGCTCGGTGGGCGCTTGCGTGTTGAGCGCAAATGGGTCGCGTGTGGAGGTGGGCGAAGGGAAGCGGGTGACGGTCGGGGCGGGGGTGTCGGTGGGTGCGGGCGTGGCGGAAGCGGAAAACGCAAAATCAAAAGGGATGGCGGAACATCCGCTGAGCGCAACGATGAGAAGAATGACGACGGTTTTCACGAAAGGGCTGTGCATGGCTTCCTCGAACGAATCGGCGGGACGATATGCCTATTGTATCCTGTTTGAGAGGGATTGACCGCCCATTGACCTTTCTTCCTTGTTGGGACATACGCTTCACACCGCCCCGATAACTGAATCGGCAAATGAGCCTTGCCTCACCTGAAATTTATCCGCTGCCCGCCTGTCACGGCTCCCATTGCGGCTGCCAGTCGGGTTCGGGGTTGTCGGTGATCTGACGGAGGTCCGAACCGTCGGCGCGCATGACGAACAGGTCTGCCTGGTCGTTGTTGCGCTGGGAGTTGAAGGCAATCCACTGCCCATCGGGAGAGTAGGAGGCGGCGGCGTTGTTTCCGCCGTCGGTGAGTTGGGAGGCGGTCTGCGCTTCCACATCTATGCGGAAGATGTCCTTGTCGCCGGGCGGACCGGCGTGGATGAGCAGGAAGCGTCCATCCGGCGACCAGTCGAGGCTGCCGCCAATGCCTTCCAGTCCCCGCGTCAGTTGGCGGATGTTTGTAGCGTCGGGGTTCATGAGGAAAACTTCGTGAGAGCCGGGACGGTCGGTTGCCATGGCAAAGGCGATGGTGCTGCCGTCGGGCGACCAGTCTGCGGCGACGATGTCGGCGGGACCCGTGTAGAGCAGTTTGGGATTCTTGCCGGTCACATCCACCGTCCACAGGGAGGTGGGTCCGTCGCCGGCGCGGTTGGCGAAGAGGATGATCTGACCATCGGGGGAGAAACTGGGAGAGATGACGTTGCCGATGCGTTCGGTGAGGCGGAGGAGGCGCGAACCCTCGAAGATGAAGAGGAAGAGGTCGAAATATCCGCCGTTCTGGTTGGAGGCATAGACGATGGAACCTCCCAGCGGGGAATAGACGGGGTAGTAGTTGTGCGCCTGCACGTTGGTGATTTGACGGTAATCGCTGCCGTCGGCGTTGACCATGCACAACTGGTTGAAGTCGCCGCGCGTGCAGGTGAAGATGAGCCGTCCGATGTGCGGACGGGTGGGGAGCGGAAGAGGGGTAAAGGTGGGCAGAGCAGTTGGCAGGTCGGAGGAGGAGGCGCTGAATTCCCCCAGGGTGATGTTGACGGAAGGAACGAGCAGGCATAGTCCAAGCGCGGTTAGGACGAGGAGCCAGCCGATAGGCAGGCGGGAGCGGGAGGAGCGTCGTCGCGAAAAGATGCGCCGCTGGTGCATGAGGTAAATTTTACCCCCACCCTTCCAGTCATGTTTCTCCTTTTGGATGCTGCTTCAGCCCAGCAACCTGTTCAACTCGTCTGCCGGTATCGGAGGGCTGAGCAGGAAGCCCTGGACGTTGTCACAGGCGAGGGAGCGCAGGAAGGTGAGTTGTTCGTCGGTTTCCACGCCTTCGGCAATCACCTCGAGGCGGAGAGAGCGCGCCATGGCAAGAATCGCTGTGACAAGGGATTGGGTGTTTTGACCGGGCTGAATGTCGCGGATGAAGGAACGGTCAATTTTGAGCGCCCGGAAGGGGAATTGTTTCAGGTAACTGAGGGAAGAGTAGCCGGTGCCAAAATCGTCCAACGTGGATTCCACCCCCAGGGCTTTCAAGTCGTTGATGAGTTTCATGGTGTGGCTGACATCCCGCATGGCAAGGCTTTCGGTGATTTCCAAACGCAAGCCGGCGGCAGGCAAGCCTGTTTCGGAAAGAATTTGAGAAACTTGTTCAACCAGGATTTTTTCCTGAAACTGGCGCGGTGAAATGTTGACCGAGACCCAAAGATAAGGTCTTCCCGTTTCGCGCCAGAGTCTGGCTTGCCGGCAGGCTGTCCGCAGAATGTATTCGCCTATCGGCAGGATGAGACCGGTGTCCTCCGCCACTTGAATGAATTCTTTGGGGGCGAGAAGTCCTCGTTGTGGATGCTGCCAGCGGATCAGGGCTTCCATGCCCACCGGCTTGCCGGTCGTCAGGGAAATGATTGGCTGGTAGTAAATCAGCCATTCCTCGCGCTCCACCGCGCGCTTGAGTTCGCCCTCCAGGCGAATCAAATCCACTGCGCTGATGTGCATGGAATCGTCGAAGACTTGATGTTGATTGCCGCCGAGCGCCTTCGCCCGGTACATCGCGGCATCGGCATCGCGCAGAAGTTCGCCGGCGGATGTATAACGCGGATTGGAAAGGACAATGCCCATGCTGGCAGTGGTGGCACGTTCGACATTTCCCAGCAGGGTGGTGGTCATCAGCCGCCCTTTGATACGGTCGGCAACCTGGCGGGCATCGGTAACATCGCGCACGGTATCAACCAGAATCGCAAATTCATCTCCGCCCAGCCGTGAGACGGTATCTTCGGGACGCAAACAGCGCTTCAAGCGGTTTGCCACGGTGACAAGCAGTTCGTCGCCGACGGCGTGACCCAGGCTGTCGTTGACCACCTTGAACCGGTCGAGGTCGAGGAACATGACTGCAAACAGATCGTTGGGATTACGCCTGGTTCGTTCGATGCGGTTTTGCAGGCGGTCGAGGAAAAGCACGCGGTTGGGCAAGCCTGTCAGCGCATCATGGACGGCGTCGTGCGCCAGCTGTTCCTCCGCAAGTTTGCGGGCGGTAATGTCCGATTGCGCCCCCGCCATGCGGTATGCCGCTCCTTTCGAGTCTCGCACAGCCAGTCCGCGCGTAAGCACCCACAAGTAAGAACCGTTGGCATGTTGAATGCGGTATTCGTACTGAAATTGTGGCGAGATACCCTTGATATGTGCAACGAGATTTGCCTGCACCTGCTCTTGATCATCGGGGTGGATGCGCCGGAACCATTCTTCGGGAGAGGTCCCGATCTCATCGTCCCTGTAACCGAGCATCTCCTTCCAACGCGGGGAGTAGTAGATTTCGTTCGTTTTGAGATTCCAGTCCCAAATGCCGTCGTTGGCGGCACGCACTGCCAGGGCATAACGCTCCTCGCTTTCACGCAATTTACGTTCCATGCTGTGCTTGTAGAGCGTCATGGCAATGTGAAATTTCAGTTCGCGCGTATCGAAAGGCGTAAACAGCACACCATAGGCGCGCGCCAGCATGGCGGTTTGCATGGTGAGGGTATCGGCTTGTGTGCTGATGAAAAGGACGGGAATGTCGAAATCGGTATGAATTTTTCGAGCGGCTTCCACCCCATTCATCCGCCCGCGCAGGCGCATTTCCATCAAGACCAGGTCCGGGCGCAATGCCTCGACCATTTGCACGGTGGTTTCGCCATGCTCCGCTTGCCCGGCAACAAGGTAACCCGCCCGTTCCAGCGCAGCGGCGACCTCCCGCGCGATGGATGGATCGTGTTCAGCAATGAAAATTTTTTCTTTTGACATGGCGCCTGTCTGTCGGATTTTGTCACTGCATTTATGCAGAGAACAACGACTTATTGATGTTTGACAAAATAATGTCAGCAAGAACAGCCCAATTTCAGTCTAGAATCGGTGCCTTTTGTAGTGACATTGATTAATCAAAGATCAATACATTTCCCTTCCCGGCTGCATCATCAGTCTCAATAACGTGCCTGAGCAGCAGTGTATCAAACTTCGCGCGCAAAGATGTTTTCAACTTTGCAAGCAACGGACTTGTAATATTTTGCGGCGTCGCAGAAACACCAGGCGGGGGCGTCCCGCCGGCGTGCTAAAATTAGTTATGTCCTCCATCGAAGTTCACAATCTCCGCAAGACCTTTCAGACCAAGCGCAAAGCCGGCGGGCTGGGCGGCTCGGTGCGGTCGCTGTTTCAGCCGCAGTACAGCGTCATCGAAGCGGTGCGCGGCATCACGTTCCAGATGGAAGCGGGCGAGTTACTCGGCTTCATCGGTCCCAACGGCGCGGGCAAATCCACCACCATCAAAATGCTGACGGGCATCCTGCATCCCAGCGGCGGCGAGGCGCGGGTGTTGGGCTTCGTCCCCTGGAAGGAACGGCAAAAACTCGCCTATCACATCGGCACGGTGTTCGGTCAGCGCCCGCAACTGTGGTATCACCTGCCCGCCATAGACACGTTCCGCCTCTTCGGCAAAATCTTCGAGATGGACGACAGCGAGACGAAGAAACGCATCGCCTTTCTCGCCGAAGCCTTCGAGATTGGCGACCTGCTGGAGACCCCCGTCCGCAAACTTTCACTCGGACAGCGGATGCGCTGCGAAGTAGCCGCCTCGCTTCTGCACCGCCCCAAACTGCTCCTGCTCGATGAGCCGTCCATCGGCTTGGACGTGGTCGCCAAAGGTCGCATCCGCGACGCCATCCGCGAGATGGCGAACATCGAAAAAGTGGGCGTTCTGCTCACCTCGCACGACGCCGGTGACCTCGAGGCGCTGTGCAAACGGGTCATCATCATCAATCACGGACAGATCGTGTATGAGGACAAAGTCTCGAACCTCAAACGCCGCTTCCTAACCTCCAAACTCGTCGAAGTGCGTTACGCCGAGCAGGTTTCCAAATCCTTTCAGGTGGAAGGCGCAGAGGTGTTGAAGGTTGGCACGTATGGCGTGAAACTGCGCTTCGACACGCGCACGACGCCTGTGGATAAGGTGCTTGCCCACCTCACAGAGGCGGGCAGCGTGGCAGACATCACCATCTCCGACCCGCCGCTCGAAGAGGTGATTGCCAACATCTACCAGACGCAAGCCGCCCCTGCTTGAAAGCCTCCGCAAGCCCGATGAACTGCAAGGCAAGCCGCCGGCGTATCGCATCACCGGCATTTGAACACGCTTCCAAAATCCCAATCATCAGAAAATAGAAACTATGAAACCTGCCGCCCCCAAAAAACCTCACGTCATCACCCAGCACGGCATCACCCGCGTGGACGAGTATCACTGGCTCCGCAACCGCGAAGACCCGGACACCCTGAAATACCTTCGGGAGGAAATGTCCCATTTCGAGCAGGTCATGAGCCATACCCAACCTTTGCAGGAAGCGCTCTTCTCCGAGATGAAGGGAAGGATTCAGGAAACCGATTCCACCGTCCCTGAGAAGAGAGGCGGGTATTGGTACTATCAAAGGACGGAGGCGGGCAGACAGTATCCGATTTTCTGCCGCCGAAAGGACGCGTCGGACGCGCCCGAAGAAATCCTGCTCAACCAAAACCGCCTGGCAGAAGGCAAATCCTTTTGCAGTGTCAGCGCGTTCGCCGTCAGCCCCGACGGGAACAAACTCGCCTACGCCGTGGACTACGAAGGCAGCGAGACGTACACCATCCACGTTCTCGATTTGAAAAGCGGACAGCCCTACCCCGAAATCATTCGCAACACCTATGGCAGTGTGTACTTTCATACGGGCGTCGAATGGGCAAATGACAGCGAGACGTTTTTCTACCTGACGCTGGATGCGGCGAAGCGCCCCCATCAACTTCACCGTCACAGGCTTGGCACCGACCCAGCCAGCGACGCCCTGCTCTTCACCGAAGAAGACGAGACCTTCTTCCTGTTTCTGCACAAGACGCGCGATGACCTCTACCTCCTCACCGAACATCACAGCACGACGACCTCCGAGATGCGTTACCTCCCCGCCGACCAGCCCGACGGGGAGTTGAAGGTCATTACGCCGCGCCGGCGCGGCATCGAGTATTACGCCGCCCATCACAAGGGAACCTTCTTCATCCTCACCAACGAAAACGCCAAAAATTTCAAGTTGATGAAGGCGCCGGTCGGCGAAACCGATCCGTCGCGCTGGCAGGAGGTCATTCCCCACCGCCCGCAGACGCTGCTCAGCGGCATCGAGACGTTCGAGAATCATCTCGTGCTATATGAATACCGCGACGGTCTGCCACACATCCGCATCAGCCGCGCGGATGGTGTAAGCGATGTCCATTACGTCCATTTCCCCGAGCCTGCCTATCACTTCGAAACAGAGCGCAACCCCGATTTCAAAGCGAACAAACTGCGCATCAAATACTCCTCCCTCGTCACCCCCCACACCATCGTGGACATCCATCTCGACAGCGGCGAATGGGAGGTCAAAAAGGAGGAGGCGGTCATCGGCTACGACAAGTCGCAATACGTCTGCGACCAAATCCATGCCACAGCGCCGGACGGCAAGCGCATCCCCATCTCCATCGCCTACAAAAAAGACATCCAGCGGGACGGCAGTCACCCGGCTCTGTTACATGGCTATGGCGCCTACGGCGCAAATCTCGAAGCGGAGTTCAACGCCAACCGCATCAGCCTGCTGGAGCGCGGCTTCGTCTATGCCATCGCGCACGTTCGCGGTTCATCGGTGCTGGGACGCGAATGGTACGAGGACGGAAAACTGCTCCGCAAGAAGAACTCCTTCACCGATTTCATCGCCTGCGCCGAACATCTCATCAACGAAGGGTTCACGTCCAAAGAGCGGCTTGCCATCCTGGGCGTTTCGGCGGGCGGTCTGCTCGTCACCGCCTGCATGACGATGCGCCTGGATCTGTTCAAGGCGGTCATCGCCAAAGTCCCCTTCGTGGACGTTATCAACTCGATGAGCGACCCGTCCATTCCGCTGACCACGCACGAATACGACGAATGGGGCAACCCTGCCATCCGCGAACAATTCGAGTACATGCTTTCCTATTCCCCCTACGACAATCTCAAAGCCGCCGCCTATCCCCATCTGCTCCTCACCGCCGGCTTCAACGATCCGCGCGTGGGTTACTGGGAGCCTGCCAAATTCGCCGCCAGACTGCGCGAGCTCAAAACCGACGACAACCTGCTCCTGCTCAAGGTCAACTTTCACGCCGGGCACGCCGGTGCATCGGGGCGGTATGACTCTCTGAAAGAAGTCGCCGTCGAATATGCCTTTCTGCTCGAAACAGTGAGTAGGAGATAAAAAAAGACGCCCTTTTGAGCGCCCGTTACGATTTCATAAACATGGATAAGATTTGATATAACAAGCGGACAAAATACGATCGCCGCACGGAAAACAAAGTATCCGGATAATCGCTTTCATACGCTTTGAGTTGCAAAAGCAGTCGGATGACTGCCATGTTCCGATTGGTACGATACATCCGCCGTCCACTCACCTTCTGTTTGGGTCATTTCAAAACCATGACGATGAACTTGTTACGAAGGTTACAAAAAGACCGTCCCATTCTGCTGTGGAATGGGACGGTCCGCTTCACACTTCGGGACGGCTGATACCGTTTCGAAAATTTTCCCTACCCTCCGAGTTCCACCGCCAGCGCGTCGTAGTAGGTTCCCGCGCCGAAACCGTCAATCAGAATATGATCGAACGGCTTCATGTTGGGAAGTTCGCGCAGGAAGGCAATCATATTCGAGGCGGCGCTCACGTTGCCAAACTCGCTCAACAGCCAGGGCATGTGCAGAGTGATGCCTTCGTTTTGCAGATGCTTTTCCTTCAACTTGTTGATCTTGTAATTGGCGTGATGCACAATCGCCACCGCCAGCGACTTGCCCGCCATGCCCAGTTCGCTCAGGCGAGCCTGATAAGCGGCATACACATCCCGCACCACCTGCACGCCCGTGCGCACGAACAACTTGACCATGCCCATCGGTCCCGCCATGGCAATGGACGAGCCGTCGCTTGGTTCGTGCATCAACCCTGCCACGCGGATGTTGTTTTCGAAAGGCTGGGTCACATCCACGTTCGTCCCTTTGCTGGAGTTGCGCGAATGCGGGTAATACATGGCAACCTGCAGAACGCCGTCGTCATCGAACACTTCATGCGATTTGCCTGCCAGGAACTTCATCGTCTTGCCGGGAATGACGCCAATCACTCCAGCCGCATTCCCAAACAATTGCAGTGCATTGGAATCGCGCGAGGAGCCGACGAAGCGGCTCAACCCTTCGATGCCGCCGACCAGCACTTTTTTTCCGCGCAGGGACTCGGCGATGTTGCTGCCCAACTGCTGATTTTCGGGCAGGTCGGGGTTCAGCGCCAGGTGCAGACTGCTCGTCGAGCCGTCGCAGGCTTTGTGGATGGCAATTTTCAGGGCGCTTTCGGGAATCCCTGCCGCTTTTGTGATGCGGTTGAGGTAATCCTCAGCCAGCGGGGCGCTCATGCCAATCAGCACTGCGTCCACTTCGGAGGGCTTCCAGCCGCAGGCGTTTATCGCCTCGACAAGAAACCGCCTCCCTACCTCCACCTCCAGGCGGGTGTGTTCCTCCTGGGTCAGGTGCAGGGGAAGATGCTGTCGGTTCAGAAAACCCAATTCGGACAGATTCAGCCTCTCGTTGGGAGGCAGCGGATGTCCAAGTCGTTGTTCGAGAAACTGGGGCAGGGTCTCGTTATCGTAACTGGTTCCCCAAGTCCCATACACGCCTCCAATGCCGACCGAGGGGTTGGTCACACGTTCCATGCCGAAGGGAATACCCTCTGCAATCGGCAGGATGTCCTTTACCACGCCGGGGCGGTCATAGAAGGATGTGGTGGCGGAAATGGTTGTATCAGTAGTCATACGTACTCCTTGTAAGTCATGACCGCTACAACACCGGGGCTATCCGATAGTTTCGGCTTAATCACTGATGTTACGCACCGTCCCGAAGGTTTGGCTGGAAAATAGGCGCAATTAGCGAGAACCTTCGGGACGTTTCGCGTAAGGTGAGTTAATCACTCATGTTACGCGGTAACGCGAGATTTGTCTCGCGTTTTCAGGCGACATGAATGTCGCGCTACGAAAAAAAAACTGCATAAGGTGAGTTAATCATTTATGAGAATCCGTTTTTCTTGATGACGGTTCGATACCATTTCGCGCTGTCTTTGAGGATGCGCTGCTGCGTTTGATAATCCACCCAGACGATGCCAAAACGCTGACTGTACCCAAACGCCCATTCGAAATTATCCAACAGCGACCAGACGAAGTAACCTGCCAATGGAACCCCTGCCTGCATGGCGCGGTGTGCGGCGGCAAAGTGAGTACGCAGGTAGCGGGTGCGTAGTTCATCGGGGACGTTACCGTTTTCATCGGGCGGTGTGGAGTAACTGGCGCCGTTTTCTGTGATGTATAGTTTGGGCGGCTGGTAATCGAAATACACGCGGCAGAGGATGCCGGTCAGTCCCTCGGGGTAGTTTTCCCAGCCCATCTCCGTCCAGTGTTCGGAGGTTGAAGGGTTGGGGAAGACGGTCTGCGGGTCGTTGGGAGATGCGTCGGCGCGGAACAATTCGCGGGTGTAATAGTTCAAGCCGATGAAGTCGGTGGGCGAGGCGATTGAGTCCATATCTCCCGGTTGAACAAAGTCCAACCCATCGGGGAGCGCGCCGCGGCGGCTAAAGTATTCCACCATGTCGGATGGATAGCCGCGTCCGTAGAGAGGGTCGGCGAACCAGCGGAACCATTTACCGTCCTGTTCACGGGCAAGGCGGCGGTCTGCGGCGCTGTTGGATGCCGCCGTCTTCCAGTTGATGTTGAGCGTGATGCCGGCTTCTGCTGTGGGGCTGTTGCGGCGGATGACAGGCACCGCCCAGCCGTGCGACAACAGAAGGTGATGCGAGGCACGCACCGCCTCGCCAAGGTTGCGAATGCCCGGCGCATGGACGCCCTCTTCATGTCCCAGCCAAGTGACGACGGCGGGTTCGTTGTGGGTAATCCAATGCTTCACACGGTCGCCGAGCGCACGGGACACAACATTGGCATAATCGGCAAACGCTTCGGCGGTGGAGCGAACCGTCCAGCCGCCCTCGTCTTGCAATGCCTGCGGCAAGTCCCAGTGATAGAGGGTGATGAAGGGAACGATGCCCGCCTCCAGCAAGCCATCCACGATGCGGCTGTAAAAATCGAGTCCTTTTTGGTTGACCGCGCCGCGTCCGGCCGGCAGGATGCGCGTCCAGGCAATCGAGAAACGATACGCCCGCAGACCGAGGCGTTTCATCAGGGCGATGTCCTTCTTCCACAGGCGGTAATGATCGTCTGCCACGTCGCCGGTATCGCCGTTTAGAATGTTGCCGGGGGTATGGGAGAAGCGGTCCCAGATGGATTCGCCCTTGCCGTGTTTGTTCCATGCGCCTTCGATTTGATAGGCGGCGGTTGCCGCTCCCCAGAGAAAGTTTTCGGGGAAGGTGAATTTGTTTGCCATGTTCATCTCCGTGAGGTTATTCTGAAAGCATTTGTTTGATGCGCCGCGCCCCCTCCAGCGTGGCAGGATATTCCCCCGTAAACACCTGCCAGGTCTCTTCGTGTGTGGCGCACTCTCCGCGCTGTAATGTTACCAGAGGCGCGAGCGTTTCGAGTTCGAGACACACATCCTTGACGTACATTTCCGCATTACAGCCCAAGTCGGGCAGTTTGCCTTCGTGCAGCGGAAAGCGCTTGACAAACAGCGCATCACCCAGCGCACAGGCAAGCCAGCCGTGCGTGTTGCGCGCGCCGATTTTGAACGCCTGCGCCGCCGCCCTGCCATGCAGAAGAATCAGGTCATCGTATAGTTCCAGGCGCTCATCGTTCAGGCGCGAATAGGACCACAATGCCAAATTGCGGTTGGGCGCGAACCCCTCCGCCGGATCGGGCAGGGGCAAAATTCCCATCCCGCCCAAACGCAGTTGCGTAATCCCCCAGGGAGCCAGTTCGAGCGGCTGATCTCCGTGCCAGGTCAGACGATGGAAGAGATGTACGCGGTTTGCCTCCAGCCGCAGGACGATCTCTTTTTCCACACCCGAAGCATCGGCGGCGCTGTGCAGGCGGACGCCGCCGCCCTGCTCCATGACCGTGACATTTTCTTCTGGAGGCGTGAAGAAGGGATTCTCCGGCGCAATCCACAGACGATGCCCGCCGCGCAGAAAAAATTCTCCGTGCGGCGTTTCCCAATGGACCTCCGGCGTGACCGCCAGTAAATTGCCTTTTCCCCCGCGGACGTAAAGCCCCACCACCCGCGGACCGGTGGTGGTCAGATAATCGAGCCGCAGGTATTTGTTTTCCAGTGAAGCAAAGGGAAGCCCGTAACCGGTTGAGGGTGTGAACAATGGATCTGCCTTGAGAATAGGATGTTTGTTTTCAACCCGTATATTATACGGTCAGCGCCTTTCAAAAAGCCGCAGCATATAACGCAAACTCGGCGGGAAGGACCGCCGAGCACGCTCTTATAGTTAGTGTAGCGCGACATCAATGTCGCGCCACGGAATGACGCTGCGGCAACAGGTTGAGCAGGAACGGAAGCGACATAATCGCCGCCAGCCAGAGCCATGTCTTCACGGTAAAGACCAGTTCATCTTTCAAAATAAAATCAAGTATCTGCGACCGGGACCACAGAATCAAAACTGCCTTGCCCATCGCCGCAACGAACATGGATAAAGCCAGCCCGCTCTGCAATGACATGAAGCGATTCAACGGCTTGTCCTTTCGCAGAAAGAACCAGCCGCCAAGCGCAAGCATCAACAGGGACAGGGCGAAAAAAGGCTCCTCGTTCACATACTCATCGAAGATGAGCAAGAGGATAAAAGGACCCGTTCCATATAACAAAAAGGAAAGGAGAGTCCAATCGTCCCGCAGCCGCTGGTAAAAGGGGCGAAACTTTGGGACCAATCTCGCTACGGCAAGCAAAAGGAACACCAGAAGGAGCAGCCCTATCCATAAGAAGTTTCCAAAGTTGAAAACCCCTGCAAGCCCCGATGACTTGTACCACCACACATCCAAACGGAAATCTACAAGGATGTTGAAGAACAGAAGAGAGACAATTGCCAACAGCACTCCCAAATACGGCAGGAACCAGCGCGGCAAGCCTTTGGCGGAGCCAAGCAGGAACAAACCAAACGCCGCAGCCCAAAAGAGAATGACAAAGGCGATTAGCGCCCAGATGGGAGCGATCCAATACCTGCCAAGGTAGCCAAACAGAACCATCACCATGCTGAACAGGAACGGCGTCAGCGCGGCGAGGGTCTCGTTTCGAGAACCCGGCTCAAAGTCGAAGCGTGAAGCGAATTTCCTGCTCATGTTTTGTTTTCTCCTCTCCCGCAGGTGCGCTTGGAATAAAGCATAGGGTAATCCCCACAACTCACGCAAGATAACGCCCATCGCTTCGAATCCCCCTTTTGCCAGCGCCTCGTCCATTGACAAACCGAAAACCGCCTGCAATTCCTCGCCGTACTCCTCCCGATACGCTTGCGGGAACAAATACAAGAGCCAGGCAAATAGATTTTTCATGCCCCGCCCTCCCGCAAACGCAGGCGCGCCTCGCGGAGCATTCCCTGCAAACGGGCAGTCTCCGCTTCGAGCACGCGCCGCCCCACATCCGTGAGCGCATAGAACTTGCGCGGCAAACCCGGACCTCCTCCCTGCTCCTCCGAAAGGCGTTCGATCAACTCCTGATCCAACAAACGCCCGAGCGCCGTATAGAGCGTGCTGGTGCTCAATCGAACGCGCCCTCCGCTCAAAGCGCGGACATCTTTCATAATGGCGTAGCCATGCTTTTTGCCGGGCGCCAGGCTGAGCAGGATGTAAAACGTGGGTTCGGTCAGCGGGAGGTAAGAGAGGGGGTCGGCGGTCATGGCGTTTTCCTACAATCAATATATATCGTTATATGATATATATTACATCTTTACGGAAACGCTGTCAATAGTTATGGTATCCTCCTGCACATGAACCCCATCGCATCCATTCTTGACCGTTACCCCGTCCTCGTCATAGACGGCGCGCTCGCCACCGAACTGGAACGCCGCGGCTACAACCTGAAGGATGAGTTGTGGTCGGCAAAGGTGCTGTTGGAAGAACCCGCAGCCATCAAGCAGCTGCACTACGACTATTTCAAAGCCGGGGCAGACTGCGCCATCACCGCCAGTTACCAAGCCACCCTCGAGGGCTTCATGAAGCGCGGACTGAACGCCGAGCAAGCCTACGCCTTGCTCCAAAAATCCGTCAAACTCGCGGTCGAAGCGCGGGATGAATTCTGGGCTGATGAAAAGAACCGCGCCGGACGGGCAAAGCCGTTCGTCGCCGCCTCCATCGGACCCTATGGCGCGTATCTGGCAGACGGCTCGGAATATCGCGGGGACTACGGTCTGACCGAGGAGCAATTGATCGAGTTCCACCGTCCGCGCATGAAAGCCTTGATTGAAGCCGGCGCGGAATTACTGGCTTGCGAGACGATTCCCTCCCCCCTCGAGGCGCGGGCGCTGGTCAAACTCCTGGGCGAGTTCCCCGGCGTGAGCGCGTGGATCAGTTTCAGTTGTAAGGATGAAGCGCATGTCTGCGAGGGGGAACGGCTCGAAGTGTGTATCCGCCAAGTCGAGGTGAGTCCGCAAGTGGCGGCGGTCGGAGTCAACTGCACTTCGCCGAGGTTCATCCCAGCGCTCATCCGCGAGGCGAAAAAAGCGACCGCCAAACCTATTCTGGTCTATCCCAATTCGGGCGAGACCTACGACGCCTCGAAAAACGACTGGGACGGGCATCCGGTCTATGCGTCGTTTGGCGAGGAGGCAAAGGTCTGGTATGAGACGGGGGCGCGGCTGATTGGCGGATGCTGCCGCACCTCGCCCGAAGACATTCAGGTCATCGCAGGCTGGGCACGACCCAAGCCGTGAGGAAGCCATGAAAGCGCCGCTCAAGCGACGGATGCTCCTGATGCTGTGGGTGCTGCTCATCCAAGCCATTTACACCCCCACCAGCCTGTGGATGGAGGGCGGCATCGCACCCAAACTGCCGATTGACGTTTTCCCGCTGTGGACGGTTTGGGTGATTCCGTATGTGCTGTGCTACCCACTTTGGATCGGGGCGCTGGTCTGGCTGGTGTGGAAGGCAGATGATGACCAGTTCCACACCGCTATCGCCGCATTGTTCTTCACCTGTTCGCTAGGTGTGTCGGTGTACCTGCTCTTCCCGACGTATGTCATCCTGCCCGAACTGCATGGAACCGACCTGCTCACCAATTTGCTGAGAGCCATCCAGGCGGCAGGCGGCGACCACGATGCCCTGCCCAGCGCCCATGTATACATCACGGTTGTGCTTGCTCTGCTGTACCGCGGCTGGTATCCGCAATATGGGAGGCTGTGGACGGGGATTGTTTTCATCGTGGCGCTCTCCACATTGTTCACCCAGCAGCACTATATTGCCGACGTACTTGCCGGCGCTCTGACCGGCTGGCTCGGCTACCGCTTTGGGCTGTGGTGGAGCGTCACACACCGCAGGGTTCAGGGCATGGCGCACGTCTGAACCGCGGTTGGGTTAGAATCATTCCGTGCCGACCAAACTTATTCTTTCCCTTCTGGCAGTAAGTCTGCTGACCGCCGGATGCAGTATCACCATTCAGACCGAACTGCCGACCGCCATCCCAACGACTTTCATCACCGCGACGCTCCCGCCCTCCCTCACCCCTCCCCCCTCGGCGACATCCACTCCGCCTCCCCCCACACCGACGGCTGCTCCTGTTCCCGGCACCACATCCACACAAGTGAACGTCCGCGCGGAACCATCCACGGCGGGTGAAGTGCTGGGCATCCTTGCGGCGAATGTCAGCGTGCAAATTGTCGGGCGGGACCCGGGCGGGAACTGGTGGCAAATCCTTTACGAGGCGGGACCCGCGGGAAAAGGCTGGGTGACGGCGCAATACATTCGGACGGCGACCCAGCCCGAGGTCCCGCTGATTGGAGGCGGAGAGGCAGGGTCTGCGCCCAGCGCGGTGGTCATCCAGCAGTTGAACGTCCGCAGTGGACCGGGCACCGGCTTCAACTCCATCGGCATCCTCAATGCGAATGATGTCGTCCGCCTGACGGGTAAAAACCGCGAGGGCGCCTGGCTACAAATCGAATTTGCCGGTGGCGCCGATGGAAAAGGCTGGGTCAATGCCGCCTTCGTCCGGGCGGAGGGGGTGGATGTCCTGCCCATCGTCGCGGACACGGGCGAGGTGGTGGGCACCGGCACCCCGGCGAACACCCCGCCTCCTCCCACGCCGACCGTTGTCCCTGCGCCGATGGACCTCGACTCCCCCGACGCCCCGCTAAAAACCATCCTTTTTGAGCGTGCCGGCACGCACGCCCTGATATACAATGGCGAAGTTTCCACTCCGCAGGGCGACCCCGAGGACTGGATTGCCTTTACGCCGTATGGCAGTTTTGTCTTTGTGAGCCTGCAATGCACGGGCAACGGCTCGCTCCGCGCGGAAATTGCCGCCAGCGGGCTGACCTTTGCCTGCAACGAGGCGGAAAGAGTCGTTCCCGTCACTCCCGGCGCGGCGCAACTCATCCACATCGAGGCGGTCCCTACCTCCGGCGCCCTGCAAGCCGTCACCTACACTCTGACCATCCAAGCGAGACCCTGAAGCCATGAAACTCCCACCGCTGAACCCGCACTTACAACGAACCGATGTTTTGAAGGAAAAATACCGCTACGGTATCTGGTATGGGCTGGTTTTGGGGTTTGGGTTTGCCGTCTTTACCTGGGGGGTGGATGCCTACTTTCTGAGCGTTCATCATGGTCTGCTCCCGTGGCTCAAGTTCGTCATCGGCGCGGTGATTTGCATGGCGGTGGGAGCGGCGGCAGGCTGGGCGGCGGCGCTTTCGGGCAAATCGCTGGCGGCAATGCTGGTCTGGCTGATTACCGGTTCGGTGTTTGCGTGGCTGGCGGTTCACCTGCCGCTCACGCTCCTGCCGAGGGCAATGTCGCTGCTTGAGCCAGCGCTCCGCGAACTGCTTCACTACGAGTATTTCGCAAATTTCCCGCAGATCGTTGGAGTGGCATATCTCTGGCTGGGCATTTTCCTGGCGGTGGCGGGAATCCTACAGGTCCCGCTGAGCGACTCGGCGGTATTCTCCACTTCGATTTTCGGGAAACTGGGACCGCTTCTCGTTGTCCTGATTTTGATGAGCATCGCCGGTTCCATCCTGGACAACGGGCTGTTCAACCAGCCCCTGCGCGACTCCACGCTGGCAGTGGACAGCACCCTGCAGTTCATTTTGGAGCACCGCGGTCAGGAGGTGGATGCGGCGGAGGCGCGGAGAATGCACACCGGGGCGTTCCGCGCGGTGGATGCGTCCGTGACACCGGATTACCGTCTGTTCGTGAGCGGGTATGACAGCGAATTTATCGAGATACATGTTTTGGCAAAGTTCGAGAGGGATTGGGTGGAATGTCAGGTGGTGTATAACCAGCCGATTTCATGCAAGGTGGTGGGGAACGCCCCATAAGAAAAGGCTTGCCGCAGGAAAATCGCTTTTTGAATGGGATCAGGCAGAAGTCCGGTGCGACACGGTGACAAATATCCCATTTGTGCCTGATTGTACAAAATATCCATTTATGGTAGAGTTAATGCGAAATTTCACACCGGCGAGGGTAATCCTGCATGAACGCTGAAAAAATCCCCGACATCATCATAGGAAGACTGCCCATTTATCTGCGTGCGCTCCAGCGCCTGGCAGAGAAGGGTGTTCACAATACCTCTTCGCAGGAACTGGGCGAGATGATTGGCATTTCCGCCGCCCAAATCCGCAAGGATATTTCGCAGTTTGGCGAGTTTGGCAAGCAGGGAACGGGGTATTCGGTTCCGTTCCTGATCGAGCGTCTGCAGGATATTTTGAAGGTTAATCGCGTGTGGGATGTGATCATCGTAGGCATGGGCGATATGGGTCACGCGCTTGCCCGTTACAATGGCTTTGTCAACCGCGGCTATCAGGTGACGATGCTGTTCGACAATGACCCCGCCAAGATCGGGCAGAAAGTCAACAACCTCGAAATCTTCAGCACCGATGTGCTGGTGGAAAAAGTAAAGCAAAACAAAATCAAGATCGCCATGCTGACCGTCCCCGCCTCTGCGGCGCAGGAAGTGGCGGACTTACTGGTAAAGGCGGGCATCAAGGCGATTTTGAACTATGCGCCAATCCATTTGAACGTGCCAAAGGACGTGCAAGTGCAGCATATTGATCCTGCCGCACATTTACAAAGAATGACTTACTATTTATAGCAGTCTGGCAACGGTTCGCCGCCTGATGTCTCCAACGGAATGTCAGGCGGCGATTGTCTTATCAGTCGCTGCACCGATGATGCACACTCCCCCCATCGGGCTGCAAACAACTTTCATCGAAGGAGATATGCAATGGCAACCAAGACCTGCTTTTTGATTTGCCCGATTGGCGAGGAGGGCTCGGAGATTCGCAAGGCATCCGACGACCTCATGGATTTGATCATCATCCCGGCGCTCGAAAAATTCGACTTCGATGTCGTCCGGGCAGATCGAATCCCCAGACCCTCGGTCATCACCACCGACATCATCCAACTGGTGCAAAACGCCGAGTTGTGCATCATTGACTTGACCGGCAGCAACCCCAACGTTTTCTACGAATGCGGAAGAAGGCACGAGACCGGCAAGCCTTTCATCCAACTCATCAGGAAGGGGGAGAAGATGCCGTTCGATGTTTCCGGCATCCGAACGATCATCTACGACCTTTCCACCGTGCGCACGGCGCACGAAGCCATCAAGGAAATACAGAATTACGTCGCCGAGTTGTCCACATCCGATTTTTCGCCCCGAACCGCAGGCGAGTCGCTGTCTTCGCTGGCAAGCGCCATTCGGCGCATCGAACGAAAACTGGACGGCATTTCAACGGGAGAAGCCGGCGCACACAAGGACAGGGATCAAAAGGAATTTCTCGATAAAATCCGCATCGAAGCCAATCCCAAGAGGGCTTTCAATCAGGCGCTCGACGCGGAGGAACTCGACAAAGCCAGAGACATTTTGCCCGTCCTGCACGCCAAACTCGGCAACACCAACGATGTATTGCTGGCGGCGATGATTTTTGCCAACGCCGGAGATACCGCCGCCAAAGAGATTTGCGTCAGGATTTTGGATGCACCGGCAGAACCGCTGGATATCGAAGTGGTCAGGAATGCCGTCATTGCCCTGAGCAGTTACTACGACATTGTAGATGGAGAAAAAGAGGGCGCCAAGGTCCTCGATCCCATCATCCATGCTCAGGTGAAGCGCGACGACATTGACGACGTCACCAAAGCCTATCTCCTGAACCGCCTGCAAATGCTGCTCTACGCCAGCGGGCATTACGAGCGCGCGCTGACCATCATCGAGCAGGTGCTTGAACTTGCCCCCAAGGAAGTCTATATCTACAACATGGGACTCATCCACGACAAGCTGGGCATGAAGACCAAAGCCGCGGAGGATATGGACAAGTTCCTGACAGCGGTGGGAGCGGAGTATGGAGAGTTCATTGACCTGGCGCGTATTGCGGTCATCTACGAAAAGGCGGACCGCAAAGACGACGCCCGGAAAATCCTGGTGAAGATGAGCGGCATTGATCCGCGCCGCACAGCGGAGTTTATAGAGAGCAGGGCGGAATTGAGAACCCTGATGCTGAACTAAAACCCGCTTGACAGCACTCCAACAAAAAAGCGGTCACGCAATTGCGTGACCGCTTCGCTTTTACACCTGCGGCAGGTTGCGCCGCAAAATATTGTACATGGGGATCGCCTTGACCGCCCCCTCTGCCACACAAGTGGTGGGGTTATCCACCAGGTAAGCAGGTACGCCGAGGGATTTGGTCAGCAGTTTGTCAATACCGCGCAGGAGCGCACCGCCCCCGCACAATGCTACACCACGGTCAATGATGTCGGAGACGAGTTCGGGCGGCGTCTTTTCGAGCACGCGGCGGCCGGTCTCGACCACCGCTTTGAGCGGCTCCTGCAACGCCTCAACGATTTCACCCGTCGTCAGCGTGACCGGACGCGGCAGACCGGTGACCTGATCCTGCCCCTGCACTTCCATGCTGTTTTCCACATCCTGCGGAACGGCGGCTCCGATTTTGATTTTCAACTGCTCCGCCGTCACCTGACCGATTACCACGCCGTACTTTCTGCGCACATAGTTGATGATGGCTTCGTCGAGTTCCAAGCCGCCGGCGCGTAACGTCTCTGCCGAGACGATGCCATACATCGCCATGACAGCCGCCTCGGTGCATCCGCCGCCGAGGCAGATGACCATGTTCCCGGAGGGGGAATTAATCGGCAGGTCTACACCCAGAGCCGCCGCCAGCGGCTGCTGGATGAGGGATGCGTCGCGGCTTCCGGCTTCCAACACTGCTTCATATACCGCGCGGCGCTCCACGCTGGTCACGCCATACGGCACTGAAATCATCACCCGCGGGCGGAAGATGCGCATCGAACCGCTGACGCGCTGAAGCAGGTAGGAGAGCAGCGTCTCGGTGATTTCGTAATCGGCGATGACGCCGTTCTTCAGCGGGCGCGCCACTTCGATGCTTTCGGGCACGCGCCCGTACATATCGCGCGCCTCCTGCCCCACCGCCACCATCTTCTGATCTTCCACTTCGATGGCAACAATGGTCGGCTCGTCCAACAACACCTTCGTGCTGTCGGCGAGACGTGTGAACATGGTGCCCAGGTCTATGCCCAGGTCTTTCGAGAACATTGCCACGCGAATTAGGACTCCGAGCCGGGAATGCGCGAGCCGCGGCGGTAGCGGCGCACGGCGTCAATGCGCAGATTGGAGCGGCGCAGCGCCGCTTCCATGGCAAGATAAGCGTCGGTATCGGCTGGAACACCCTTGGCAAGGGCTTCTTCGGCGCGTTTGCGCGCGGCTTCGGCGCGTTCGACATCAATCTCTTCGATGTTTTCGGCGGCGTCCGCCAGCACGGTGACGATATCCGGCTGGACCTCTGCCACACCGCCCGCCACCGTGAACAATTCCTCTTTGCCGCCCCGCCGGATCTTGATGATGCCGTATTTCAGGGTGGTAAGCACCGGGGAGTGTTTGGGCAGGATGCCCATCTCGCCATCCGCGCCGGGCAGGACGACGATATCCACGTCGCCTTCGAACACCGTGCGGTCCTGCGAAACAATTTCACAACGAATGGTCATAGTCTCAAGCCTCACCAATTACCAACTACCCATTACGATATTGGCAATTGGTAATTACGGCTACGCCGACTTGGCGAGCTTCTCTGCCTTCTCGCGCACGTCTTCGATAGTGCCTGCCATCATGAATGCCTGTTCGGGCAGGTCGTCGCATTTGCCGTCGAGGATTTCGCGGAAGCCGCGCACCGTGTCCTTGAGCGGAACATAGCGCCCGGGGATGCCGGTGAAGCGTTCTGCCACGAAGAACGGCTGGGAGAAGAAGCGTTCGATCTTGCGGGCGCGCGAGACGATGAGTTTGTCGTCTTCGGAGAGTTCGTCAATGCCGAGGATGGCGATGATGTCCTGCAAGTCTTTGTAGCGCTGAAGCACGCGTTGAACCTCGCGGGCGGTTTTGTAGTGATCTTCGCCCACAATGTTGGGGTCCAGGATGCGGGAGGTCGAAGCGAGCGGGTCCACAGCGGGATAGATGCCCTTTTCCACGATGGAGCGTTCGAGGGCGATGGTCGCGTCGAGGTGGGTGAAGGTTGCCACCGGCGCCGGGTCGGAATAGTCGTCGGCAGGGACATACACCGCCTGCATGGAGGTAATCGAGCCGGTGCGGGTGGAGGTGATGCGTTCCTGAAGTTCGCCCATCTCGGTGGCGAGGGTCGGTTGATAGCCCACAGCGGAGGGCATGCGCCCCAGCAGCGCCGACACTTCGGAACCCGACATGGAGAAGCGGAAAATGTTGTCAATGAAGAGCAACACGTCGCGCCCCTGGTCGCGGAAGTATTCCGCCATCGAAAGCGCCGAGAGCGCCACGCGCAGACGCACGCCGGAGGGTTCGTTCATCTGCCCGTACACCATGACGGTATCCTTCATCACGCCGGATTCGAGCATTTCGCGGTAGAGTTGTGTCCCTTCGCGGGTGCGTTCGCCTACGCCGGCGAAGACAGAGTTGCCTTCGTGCTCGGTCGCCACGGAGCGGATGAGTTCCATGATGATGACGGTCTTGCCGGTGCCTGCGCCGCCGAAGATGCCGGTCTTACCGCCTTTAGTGAAGGGCGCAATCAGGTCAATGACCTTGATGCCGGTCTCGAACACTTCCACGCGGGTGGACTGCTCCGAGAACGGCGGCGCCGGGCGGTGAATGGGATAGCGCAGACTGGCGCGAACCTCGCCCTTCTGGTCAATCGGTTTGCCCAGCACGTTGAAAATGCGCCCCAGGGTTACCGGTCCGACGGGAACCATGATGGGCGCACCGGTGGCGCGGGCGGGAACGCCGCGCTGTAAACCGTCGGTCGAGTCCATTGCGACGGTGCGCACCCAGTTATTGCCCAGGTGTTTCTGCACTTCCAGCACCAGCGGTTCTTTGCCTTCGCGATCCACTTCCACGGCTTCAAAGAGCGCAGGGATGCTGCCTTCGGGAAATTCCACATCCACCACACCCCCCAGGATCTGTACGACACGGCCGTTTGCGTTTGCCATGAAAACCTCCAATTATTTCGCGGCAAGCGCTTCTGCGCCGCCGACAATATCGAGAATATCGTTTGTAATGGTTTGCTGTCTGACTTTGTTGTACGCCAGTTGCAATTCACCGACCAGTTCCTTGGCGTTATCGGTGGCGTTGCGCATGGCGACCATGCGGGCGGCATGTTCGCTCGCCAGCGATTCGAGCACAGCCTGATAGACCTGCAATGCTGTAAAGCGCGGGATGATTTCATCCAAAATCTCGTTCATCTCCGGCTCATACTCATACGCAGCCTGCGGACCGTTGTGCTGACCGCCAAAATCCTCAACCAGCCCCTCGCCGACGAGTTCCAGCGGCAGGAGTTTCTTGACGGTCGTCACCTGACGCGCCATGTTGACGAAGTCGGTGTAAACGAGATACACCTCGTCCACCTCACCCTTCATGAATTCGTCCACTGCAAGCCGCCCGATGGCGGAAACATCCGCAAACGACGGCGCAGCTGGCAGGTTGCTGAAGTCGGCGATGACGTTCTTGCGGCGGCGGATGAGCAGGTCGCGTCCTTTACGCCCCACCGCGATGTATTTGACCGGGACAGGGTGATTGTCGAAGCGCGAAGCGACGAAGCGAATCACGTTCGAGTTGTAGGCGCCTGCCAATCCCCGGTCACCGGTGATGACGACGACAAGCGTCTTGTTCACACTCGTCCGCTCGGCAAGGAGCGGGTGCAGGCTTTCGCGCCCCGGCTGCTGGGCAACATGTTTGAGCACCTGCCAGGCTTTGGTTGCGTAGGGGCGTGTGGCGGTAACCGCCGCAATCGCCTTGCGGACCTTGCTCGCGCTGACGGTTTCGAGGGCGCGCGTGACCTGCGCAATGTTTTTGACGCTCCGAATGCGGAGCCGCATTTCACGAGCCGATGCCATGACTTATGCCTGCCATCCGGCGCGGAAACTTTCCAGCGCCTTGATCATCTTTTCGCGCGTCTCGTCGGTGATGCGTTTCTTTTCGGCAATGTCTTTGCCGATTTCGGGATGCGAGGTATCCATGTAGCGGATGAGGTCGTTCTGCCATTGCGCCATTTTTTCGACCGGCACATTGCTGGCAAAGCCGTTCGTACCCGCAAAAATGAGGATAACTTGATGTTCGAGCGCCACCGGCGAATACTGCGGCTGTTTGAGAATTTCCTGCATACGCTGACCCTGATTGAGTTGGTTCTGCGTGTTCTTATCGAGGTCCGATGCCATCAGGGCAAACGCCGCCAGCTCGCGGTACGCCGCCATGTCGAGGCGCAGACGTCCCGCCACCTGCTTCATGGCTTTGGTTTGGGCGTCGCCGCCCACGCGGGAGACCGAGATACCCACGTTCACCGCCGGGCGGATGCCGGCGTTGAACAGGTTGCTTTCCAGATAAATCTGACCGTCGGTGATGGAAATGACGTTGGTGGGGATGTAGGCGGAAACGTCGCCCAGCAGGGTTTCGATGATGGGCAGGGCGGTCAATGAGCCGCCGGTGCCTTTCACCTTGACGATCTTGTGATTCTCCGCATCGGGCATGGCTTTGAGCGCCTGCTCGGCGTCGTGCAAAGACATGGGTCCTTTGTAAACCTTGCCGTCCACGCCGTCGCTGGCGGAGGCGAGTTCGCCGCTGAAATCCTTCTTCACAATCACATACTGATTGGCAAGGCGCGCCGCGCGTTCGAGCAGACGGGAGTGGAGGTAGAACACGTCGCCGGGATACGCTTCACGTCCGGGCGGGCGGCGCAGAAGCAGAGAAACTTGGCGGTATGCCCAGGCATGTTTGGAAAGGTCGTCATAGATGACCAGCGCGTCACGCCCGGTCTCCATGAATTCCTCGCCGATGGCGCAGCCTGCATACGGAGCGATGTATTGCAACGCCGCCGACTCTTCCGCCGAAGCCACCACCACAATCGTATGATCCATCGCGCCGTATCTCTCGAGAATGCCCACCGTGCGGGCAACCGCGGCTTTCTTTTGACCGATTGCCACGTAGATACAAATCAGGTCTTTGCCCTTTTGGTTGATGATGGTGTCGATTGCGATGGCAGTTTTGCCGGTCTGACGGTCGCCGATAATCAACTCGCGCTGACCGCGCCCGATGGGGATCATCGAGTCAATGGACTTGATACCGGTCTGCACCGGAGTATCCACGTCCTGACGTTCCACCACACCCGGAGCGATGCGCTCCAGCGGACGGAAACCGGTCGTCGCGATGGGACCCTTGCCGTCAATCGGCTCGCCCAGAGCGTTGACCACACGCCCAATCAGCGCATCTCCCACCGGCACCGAGGCGATGCGCCCCGTCCCGCGCACCGTCATCCCTTCGACGATGCCTTCGTACTCGCCCATCACAATCACACCGACGCTGTCCTTTTCGAGGTTGAACGCCGTCCCCATCACCCCATTGGCAAACTGCACGAGTTCCTGAGAGCGGATGTTCGCCAGCCCCTTCACGCGAGCAATCCCGTCGCCCGCTTCCACCACGGTACCAATATCGCTGACACCGATTTCGGGCTTGAACGCCTCGATTTGCCTCTGCAAGTCGCCTGCAATCTGCTTGATCAGGTCTGTCATTATTCCTCCACGCCAGAATTCGATTTACGTACAAGAACCCGGATAAACTTTATCCGGGCGTATGGTGTTTTATGCCGCGCCTTCGTGAGGGGGCGCACAATCTCGCCAATGATACCTGAAAGGCTCATCATTGTCTAGTTACAATCATCATACCCTTGTCAAGGACGGGGCTTGTAATATACTCGCAAACAAACTTATCTCAAGGAGCCAACATGATCCCCCGCGGAGAAGACAAGCCTCCCTCTCGTACCATGAAACGCTACTGGAAGGTTGCCGTCATCGCCAACATCAAGGATGACAGCACACCCAGACCGGAAGGCGTCCCGCCGGATGCCTTCGCCGACTTCGACCACATCGAGACCGTGGACGCGATTCGCGCCGCCATCGAAACGGACGGACACCAAACGGTCTTTCTCAACGCTGACGCTGACCTGCCCTATGCCCTTCGGGAGGTCAAGCCCGATATTTGTTTCAATATCGCCGAAGGTCAAGGCGGCGACGCGCGCGAAGCGCAAGTCCCTGCCCTGCTCGAACTCTTGCGCATCCCCTACACCGGCTCGCGCGTCCTCACCAATGGCATTTCCCTCGATAAGACCCTCACCAAGCGCATCTGGCGTGACCGGCGCCTGCCTGTTGCCCCCTTCCAGGAATTCACTGTCGGCGACGAAACGCTCCGCCCCGAACTTAAATTCCCGCTCTTCGTCAAGCCCGCCCGTGAGGGAACCGGCATGGGCGTGGACTTGAAAGCCATCGTCAAAAACGAAAAGGAGATGCGCGAAAGAGTCCTATACATCATCAACACCTACCAACAGCCGGCTCTTGTCGAAACCTTCCTACCCGGACGCGAATTTACGGTGGGCATCCTGGGGCGGGCAGATGCGAAACTCTACTCCCGCCATCCCGAGTGGTACGAAAAGGACGGCTTTCACCGCTTCCCCGTCCTCGAACTGGACAGTTCGCGCTCCGTCACCCCCAACGTTTACAGCCAGGCATCGAAGTCCAAGGAGGTTGGCGAGGAGGGCGCGCCGGATTACGTCTGCCCTGCCAACATTGACCCCGAACTCGAAAGAAAACTCAAACACTTTGCCCTGCGCGCCCACCAACTGCTGAACGCGCTCGACATCTCGCGCACCGACATCCGCCTCGACGAGGAGGGCAACCCGCGCCTGATGGAAATCAACACCCTGCCCGGTCTCACCCCCGATTACAGCGACCTGTGCCTGCAAGCCAAAGCCGAGGGCATCCGCTACGAAGACCTGATCCTCGAAATCCTCTACCTCGGCGCCTCCCGCTGGGGCATGGTCGCGCCGCGGGAACTGCCCGTCTCTCACTCCGTCAAAAAATGAACCTTGCGCCCGCCGAACAAGCCCTGTAAAAGGGGCTTGTTTCGCTTAAATCAACACAATGTCTTCACAATTCCACGATGTTCTTTTGACACTCCTGCTATATACTCTCGCTGGTAATATCAAATCAGAAGGTGACTATGGCAAAAACAATCATGGTAGTGGATGACGAAAAGCGGCTGGTCTCCCTTGTCGAAAGTTATCTGACGCAGGAAGGCTACCGCGTGGTCACTGCCTTTAACGGCAAAGAAGCGCTCGCCGTCGCCCAAAAGGAAAAGCCCGACCTCATCATCCTCGACGTGATGATGCCCGAAATGGACGGCTACGAATTCATGCGCCGTCACCGCGCCGAACACAATACGCCCATCATTCTGCTCACCGCCCGTGTGGACGACGAAGAAAAGGTCATCGGGCTGGAGGTGGGCGCAGACGACTACATCACCAAACCGTTCCGCCCGCGCGAACTGATGGCGCGCGTCAAAGCGGTGCTGCGCCGAGCCGGGGAACGGGAACCCACCGCCAAGGTCCTGAAAGCCGCGGACATCGTCCTCGACCGCGACAGCCGCACCGTCAAAGTGGGAGAGCGCTTCGTGGACCTCACCCCCTCCGAGTTCGACATCCTCACCGCGCTCATGTCCTATCCCGGGCGCGTCTATTCCCGCCTCGACCTGCTCGACATCATCCAAGGCGTGCGCTACGAAGGCTACGAGCGCACCATAGACACGCACATCAAAAATCTGCGCGGCAAAATCGAAGACGATCCGCGTGCGCCGAAATACATCGAAACCGTGTATGGCGTGGGCTATCGCTTCAAGAGAGGGTGAGCCATGCGCTCCATTTCCACAAAATTGATCCTCGCCTTCCTCAGCATCGGCATCGTCAGCGTTGCCATCATCTTCCTCACCGCCCGTTGGAATACCCGCCTGGAATTCATCCGCTTCCTCGCCGACCAGAATCAATCTGCCATCGTCACAAACCTCATCAATTACCATCAACAAAACGGCTCTTGGGAAGGCGTGGAACTGCTTTTTGTCCGCGGCGACCGCCCCGGCATGGGCATGGGACAAGGACCCCGCACGGAAGCGATGAAGTTGCCCTACCTGCTCACCGATCCCAACGGCTACATCATCGTGGCAAACGGCAGATACAAAATCGGCGAGAGACTCTCCGACGAACAACTCGAAATCGGCACCCTGCTCACCGAGAACGGCAACATCATCGGCATCCTCGTCCCTCTCGGCGGCGCCTTTCAGGGAACGCCCCGCGAACTCGAATTCATCGAACGCACCAACCGCACCCTGTTCTACGGCGCGCTGATTGGCGCAGTGATTGCCCTCTTTCTGGGCGTCTTTCTCTCGCGTACCATCACCCGCCCCATCCGCGAACTGACCCGCGCCACCCACGCCATCTCCCAAGGCGACCTCTCCCAGCAGGTTCCCGTGCGCACCAACGACGAACTGGGCGAACTTGCCCGCGCTTTCAACAAGATGAGCGCCGAACTCTCGCGCTCGGTCAACGCCCGCAAACAAATGACCGCCGACATCGCCCACGAACTCCGTACGCCCCTCAGCCTCATCCTCGGTCACGCCGAGGCGGTTCACGACGGCGTCTTGCCGCCCACCAGAGAAAACTTCGAAATCATCCGCGAGGAAGCCGCCCGTCTCGAACATCTGGTGGAAGACCTTCGCACCCTTTCCCTTGCCGACGCCGGCGAACTTTCCATTCTGCCTCAGCCCCTCGAACCTGACCGGCTCCTGCGCGAAGTAACCTCTCTCTTCCAATATCACGCGCAGAAGAAAAACATCTCCCTCCAACTGGACATCGCCCCGCATCTTCCCACACTGGAAGTTGATCCTGGACGAATGACTCAGGTCCTCACGAACATTTTGGACAACGCCCTGCGCCACACCCCCGAAGGCGGATACATCACCCTCTCTGCCAAACAGGCAGGCAAACGGGTGGAACTTGCCATACAAGACAGCGGTCCCGGCCTGCCAAAAGAGGAGGCTGAACGCATCTTCGAACGCTTCTACCGCGCCGACGCCTCCCGCCGCCGCGACGAGGGGGGCTCCGGGCTGGGGCTGGCAATTGCCAAGTCCATTGTCCAAGCGCATGGCGGACAGATTTGGGCAGAATCCGAACCGGGCAAAGGGCTGAAGATCGTCATTTCCCTGCCGCGACACTTTCCAGCCGAAGCGTAAGCATCCTCTTCATTACAAACAAAAATCGGAAGCGTGCGACCGCTTCCGATTTTCTCTTAACCTGCCGCAAGGGTGCGCTTGCGTTTACGGCGGGCGTTCTTCGGTAAAACAATCAACGTCACCAACACCGCGATGATGCCCACATTTTTAATCAAGCCAAACATCCACCCGCCGCCCTCTCGTCCCTCATGACCTTCTCCTTCAAACTGCCCCTCACGAAATGGCGGGCGTCCCCCTTCCTCGAAGCGCGGTTCCACACCCGGCGCTCCCGACGACCCGCTCGCGCTGACCGCCGCATACGTAATGCCCATGACGAGCGCCATGACCACCAGAATAATGAGAATGCGTCCCAGGGTCTTCATGCCACAACATCCTTTCTTTTACGGGAGAAAATCAGCCTGCTCAGCGAATGGATGATAGCTTGAACGTATCCACCACCCAGCCCCAGTGCAGCGCCGTGTGCAAGCCCAGTAACAGTAAAAACAAATTGGCGGTCATATCGTGCAGCGGACGCCAGGCAAAATTGCGCGGCAGTTCGATGCCCAGCGACGGAAACACCGCCTCCGAAATCATGAACCCGGAAAGCATCATCACCGAACCGTCAATGAACAGCAGCCAGTTCAGAATGTAATTGATACGGGTCTGCACATTCACCCGTCTCATGAAGCGGCGTGAAATCTGGGCGATCCAATCCCAACTCAACAACAAATGAATGATGAGCGCGGCAAGGGCGGCGGTCGCCAGCCATTCATGCACGGCAACCCCACTCGAACGCGGATCCATGGCAATCAGGAACACAAAAAAGATCAGCAAATCCACTACCAATTTGACCCGCGTCAATTTTTTGGATGAAGACTGAATTTCGGACATAGTACCTCCTATATAAAATATCGGCGCATTGTAGCCCCCGCCGGGACTGAATGGTGGAGAACTGACGGCGAAATTATGAAGATGTTGCGAAGAAAGTATTAATTCTGCTCTCATTGAACCGCCATAAATCCCACACACTTTTCACACAGACCGTTTACGTCCGAATGGTAAAGTAACCAACGAAAAGCGATAAAGACAAGGAGTTGACCTATGAAAAAATTTTTGCTTACCCTCTTGGCAGTGATTGTAATTCTCGGCGCAGCGGCTGGCATCGGTTTTGCCGGTTACCGCATCGGCTACGTTCAAGGCGCCGCCGCAGACGGTAATGCCCCATTCCTCATGCGCCCCGAGCGCATCAACCCCAATACCATGCCCAACTTCCGCCGCGACTTTGGCATCTGGCGGCAGCCCTACCACCCTCCCATGATGGGACGCGGCATTTTCGGCATTAGCCTCTTCACGCCGTTCCGCTTCCTCTGGAACATTGCGGTATTCGCCCTCATCGTCTGGTTTGTGTACTGGCTGTTCACCCAAAGCGGATGGCGCCTCACCCGCCAAACGAATGACAAAGCGGAGACGCCTGCCGCAAAAACCGACGTGTAATAATCTGCATCCTTTCCACGTCTACAACTCACAACAACACAAGACCCTGTATCATCAGGGTCTTGTGATTATGAGGAGAGACTCATGGACTTTCTCAATCGGCTCATCGTTGCGCTTACGGAAGTGCACCCCACCCACCCCATGTTCGTCCACTTCCCCATTGCGCTCACAGGCGCGGCGTTCCTGTTCATCCTGCTCGCCTGGTGGCGGAACAACGCCGCCCTCGAACAAGCCGCGTTCGCCAACATTGCCCTCGCATCCATCAGCACCATCGCCGCAGGCATCACCGGCTACATGGACAACCTCAAAAACTACCTCGGCGACGCACCCAACGCCGGCGCAAAAATCGTCCTCGCCATCGTGCTGTTCCTCCTCACTGCCGGCATCAGTCTCTTCCGCTACCACAACCCGAATGTCTTCCAAAAAGGCAGCCGCCTGCTCTACGCCGGCGCCTACGGATTGAGTTTCGCCATCGCGCTCGTCCTGGCATTCCTGGGCGGCGTCATCCTCTATGGCTTCTAGGAGAACAACTTGTATGAAAACAAAACTGCTCATCTTCACCTTGATTTTGGGACTCCTCACCGCTTGCACCGCCCAACCGACTGAAGTTCCCGCTTCTCCCTCGACCGAGGAACCTGCTCCTGCCACCCAGGCATCCACCAACCCTCCCACCGACACCGCCATCCCGCCAGCCGAGTCCCCCCTCCCCACCCAGGAACCGATTGCCACTGCTGAAGCGGCGGCATCCGCAACCGTCAGTTTCGCCAACGACATCCTCCCCATCATCAAGAGCCGCTGTGTCAACTGTCACGGCGGCGAACGGGTGGAAGAGGGACTGCTCCTGCGCTCCTATTCCGAACTCATGGCTGGTTCTGATAATGGACCCGTCATCATCCCCGGCGACGCCGAAAACAGCCTGCTGGTGGAACTGGTCGTCAGCCAGAAAATGCCCAAGCGCGGACCCAAGCTCACCCCTCCGCAAGTGCAACTCATCGTTGACTGGGTCAACCAGGGCGCGCTGGACAACTGAGTTTCACTCACACATTCAAGAGTGTCTGCCGTTCGCAGACACTCTTTTGTTTTAATCGCCCCCTCGTAGCCCCGTATGTCTTGACATTTCAACGCAAATAATTATGATGGGGAAAATTCACTTGGGAGATTGCCATGAATAGAGGGACTCGTCTATCACTTTTTGGCAGAGCATTTCTTGCGCTCCTGCTCACCATTGGGTTCTACAGCCTTGCACTTGCCATCGCTTTCGGTCTGCTCTATCTGATCTATCTTGAGTTTGTAGTGCTCGGCAGGATCAACATCCGCCTGACGATTTTTGCATTGATAGGCGCAGTGGTCATTTTGTGGTCAATCATCCCGCGGCCAGACCGCTTCACTCCCCCAGGTCCGCGCATCACACGCAAACAATTCCCGGCGTTGTTCAATGAAATAGAAAAAGTAGCCAAATTAACCGGTCAGAACATGCCGCGCGATATTTACCTTGTCCCGGATGTCAATGCGTTCGTGGCAGAACGCGGCGGCTTCATGGGAATTGGCAGAAAAAGGATCATGGGGATTGGGTTCCCCCTCTTCCAACTGATGAACGTGGACGAACTCAAAGCAGTCCTTGCGCATGAATTTGGGCATTACTTCGGAGGAGACACAGCGCTTGGTCCCTGGATCTACAAGACCCGCGAGGCGATCATCCGCACCACCGTCAATGTCGCACAGGCCAATCGCTGGCTTTACATCCCATTCGAGGCATATGCAAAAATGTTCCTGCGCGTGACAAACGCCGTCTCGCGCCAGCAGGAATTTACAGCAGACCGGCTGGCTGCCAAAACAGTTGGAGCGCAGGCGGTCATTTCCGGATTACAAAAAGTACACAAATTTGGCTACGCATTTAATGTCTTTCTCCAGAACGAATATGCCCCTGTGATCGCGGCAGGATATAAGCCGCCGATGCTGGAAGGGTTTCGAGAATTTCTCAAATCGCCCATAGTCACAGAAGCGGTCAACAACAGCTATCAGGAGCAACTGACAAAGGGTACAACGAATCCTTATGATTCCCATCCGTCTCTGAAGGAACGCATCGCCGCACTGGAAGGACTCCCCGCCGGCGCAAATGGCAACGACCATCCCGCCTCCTCCCTGCTCCCTGCCGACGTTGACCTCGAAACGCTGATCCTCAAGCAAGTCATCAGGGAAGAGGAAAGATTCAGTTCACTGAAGGATATTCCCTGGGAAAATGTGGCAGAAACCGTTTTTGCGCCTCAGTGGAGCGATAACATCAAACCCTTCCGTCAGATACTCAGTGAAATCACGCCGCCGAGTCTTTTTGATGCCGCTCAAAACCCTTCAACCCTTTTTGCCAGGCTCGCTTCAACAGGCAAGATTCTTCCTCCCAATGTAAAGATTGAACAAGTACCACAGGAAGTTCAAATGCAAGTTATAAGTAACATCATCGGGATGGCGTTTGCGGTCACTTTGAAGCAAAATAACTGGAAAATCAAAACCGGTCTGGGCGAAGACTTGAGGTTCGTTCAAGCAAACAAGGAAATCGCTCCATACAGACTGTTCCCCAAACTGGCAGCGCGCGAACTCAGCCGGGAGGAATGGGTTGAGTATTGCGAGAAAAACGGGCTCAACCAGTTCAAGTTGGAATGACGGCTTTTCCTTGCCTCCGGAAAGGATTCCGCAAAAATCCCTGTGGTATAATGCCCGTCGCTCTTTTGGAGAGGTCGCGTAGCCCGGTTTAGCGCGCACGCCTGGAGAGCGTGTTTCCCGAAAGGGAACGCGGGTTCAAATCCCGCCCTCTCCGCCAGAGAAAACGCCTCGCAAGGGGCGTTTTTTGCTTCAGGGGGAACGCGCGCCCCCATTGAGGGGATATTATTCAAATCCCGCCCTCTCCGCCAGAGAAAACGCCCTTCACACAGGGCGTTTTTTGCTTCAAGGGAATGCCAAACCAGCGGTAAAATCAATCCATGACCGAAGACATTAAAGTGGTTGCCACCAATCGCAAGGCAGGATTCGAATACTTCCTGCTCGACAAGTTCGAAGCGGGGATAGCCCTGCAGGGAAGCGAAATCAAATCCATCCGCGCCGGGCAAATCAGCATCCAGGAATCCTACGTAGAAATCGAAAACGGCGAGCAAGCCTTCCTCGTCGAGGCGCACATTGCCCCCTACGAACAAGCCAATCGCTTCAACCACGACCCGCGCCGCAAACGCCGCCTGCTCCTCCACAAAAAGGAAATCCGCAAATTGTGGGATCAGGTGCGCATCAAAGGCATGACCATCGTGCCGACCCGCGTCTACCTCAAAAACGGACGCGCCAAAGTCGAGATTGCCCTTGCCAAGGGTAAAAAAGCCTACGACAAACGCGCCTCCATCGCCAAACGCGACGAAGCCCGCAGCGCCGAACGCGAAACCCGCGTGCGCTGATCCCGGCGCGCCAACGAAAGAGCAGAGCCATGCCCCCTTCCACCATTGGCGGAATCAACAAACTCCCCGAACCACAAAAAAGGGAAATCTACGCCCGTTACATCCCTGTGGAACTCCTTCAACGCTTCCATCTCTCGGACCTGGTGCAGAATCATGAACTCTTGAAATTCCGCTACGCCGAAGGCTCCAGCGACGTGGAAATGATGCTCTATCACCAGCCGGGCTTTCCCGACCCCATCCTCTACGCCCACCTGGCAGATACCCTCAACGGGCAGATTCACGTCCTGCTCTACATCCTCAACGACCCCGACTCCCCCCGCTTCGACGTGGACAAAATGCCCGACGGCACTCCCACCCGTTTCGGCATCCGCAAACGCAACCTCGAAGCCGAACTCGCCGCCATGCAGGCTGGCTTGGCGCCCGGTCAGGTGCGGCGCGGGCTGCATCTCTTTCGGCAAGCGATGGCAAAGTTCGAGGAATTCGTCGTCAGCCTGGGGCACGACATGTACTTCGCCGAACCTCTCTACTATCATAACGCCGTCATCTTCGAGCGGCACGGATTCAGTTATCAGATGGGCAGACGCCGCATGGAGAGCATCCACCTCGGGTTTATGGAGGGAGGCGAACTGCGTCAAAAACTGGACGGCTCGACGCCGTTCCGTTCCCCCCAAGCGGCGAACAGCATCCGCCTGCGCTCGTGGGCAATTCACGACGGCATCCTGGGCGAACCGTTCACCAACGTGACCATGTACAAATATGTCGGCAAATCGGCGGGACTGAATACCACGCCGGGTTGTAACTGGTGATGGGCTGGGCGCCCCTTTTCAATGGAGGAGGTATCCCAACCTGTCAAACGTACGTCGTGGTTTCCAGCGGTTTGATCCCCACCACCTTGAGAATCTTTTGAAAGTCTTGTCTGAGCCAGTCGGGGGAAGAAGCGCCGAACAAATAGGCAAACGACGGCAATAATGTCCAGTTGATGACTTCATCCATGACAAGAGACCTGCCGGCAGGGTCATCTATGGGCAGCAATGGCAGATCAAGTTTTATGGAAAAATACCAGGAGGATAGATAGATCGCCGCCAGCACCCACAGCACAATCAGGTTGTGCAGCCGGTGTTTTCCTCCCAGCCATTGCGAAAGTTGCGGGATGACAAACACCAAAAACGCCAGGCGGTAATCCCAGTTGTTTCCCAGCAGGAACGTTCCCAGATAAATCGAGACGCCCATGCGAAACGCCGTTAGATTTCCCTCACTTACTGCGTTCAAACGATGCGGCTGAACAATGCCCCCAATGAAACCGGACAAGATCAATATCCCAGCCAGCCCTTCAAAGAGAACTTTCCAGCACCCCAGGGAGCAGACATCCAGCGGCAGGGATTGTAAATGATTATTCAGATACGTCATCAAAACAAACGCCCCATACGAAAAGTCGCTTCCGCGCTGTGTGGTCGTCCATGCGATGTATTGACTTTCAAAGGTCTTTATTCCGTAAATGACCATGAACAAGATGCTGGCAGCCGTCAGTTTCCAAAATCGTTCTTTTGGCTCCTTCAACAGCACGCTAACGCCGAACAACGGAAACGATTTTACGATTGCGCCGAAGACAATCAACGCCGCCGCCCAGTTCGCGGAATAACCATTGACAAAGACAATCAAAGCGCAAATGAAGAATACGAACAGGTCAACATTGCCTCTTTCGTACAACAACATGGAGGCGGGGGAAAAAATAACCAACAGCATCAACAAGGCATCGCGATACGACAGCGCCTGCGGGAACAAAACAATGCCCGCAAAATATAAGACGAGCATCAGGACCACAATCCAAAGCGTATCGTCCATGCTGATGCCGGTGTAGAAAAACAGCCGCCAAAAGGTAGGGTAATTGAAGAGTCTACCGGCAGGATCAAAGGGATTCTTTACCGTCGGCTCGAAACCATTGCGAAACGACTCGGCACTGCCGGGGATCAGACGAAAATCAAAAAAGAACGGTTTTTCAACCGGCACATCCCACAATTCCCAGGTTTCCTCATAGCCGACCGTCACAAACAAAACGCCCAATATCACCCACATGAAAATAATCCCCGCCACAAGCAGGGATTTCCCCTTTCCAAGTTGGAATAATTTCACGCTCTTCATCCCACCACCCTTATCTCCCTCGGCATGTTCGAAAGCACGTCCGCGCCGGTTTCAGTGATGACCACATTGTCCTCGATGCGCACGCCGTTTCGACCGGGCAGGTAAATGCCCGGCTCCACGGTGAACGCCATGCCCGGCTCGAGGAGCTGCATATTATCGCCGCGCATGTACGGGTCCTCGTGACCTTCCATGCCAATGCCATGACCAGTGCGGTGCGTGAAGTACTTCCCGTAGCCCGCCTTCTCGATGACCTCGCGCGCGGCTTTATCCACATTCGCGCATGGGGCGCCGGGTTGGGCGGCGGCGCGCCCGGCCGCGTTTGCCTCCTGCACAATCTTGTGAATCTTCTGATATTCGGCATCCACCTCCCCCACCGCAAAGGTGCGCGTCAGGTCGGAGATGTAGCCCTCATACGCCGCGCCCCAATCCACCACCAACAGGTCGCCCGCTTGCAGTTTCCGTTCGGAGGGCGAGGCGTGCGGGTTTGCTGAGTTCGGTCCGCCGGAGACGATGGGGCTGAACGGCATCTCCGCATCGGAACCGTGACGAAGCAACTGCACCACCAACTCGGCGGAAAGTTCCTTTTCGGTCATGCCAATTTTGATCAGTGGGAGAGTCGCTTCGAGCGCGGACTGGGCGATTTTCACCGCCTTACGCATCGCTTCGACCTCCGCCGCTTCCTTCCTCAACCGCAGACCCGCCAGCACGACGCTGGCATCGGGGAATTCGGCGTTGGGGGCGCTTTCTTTGACGTATTGGAACTCCAACAGACGCAACGCGCGCGGCTCGACGCCAATCCGCTTCCCATCCAGACCGAGCGCCTGGACCGCCTTTCGAAAGACCTCTCCCCACTCTGACGGATTCTCGCCATACGCGAACACCTGCAGCGCATAAGACAGCGACGCCACCTTTTGCAGTTCCAGCTCCGGCAGGACGATGGCGGGCGTCTGCTCTTTTGCCGCGAACAGGATCACCGGGCGCTCCATCAGGTGAAAGCTCAGCCCGCTGAGATATTTCAGCGTAGGACCAGGATTCAGAATCACAGCGTCCAGGTTTGAGGTCCGAAGCGAAGCGTTGAGTTTGTCAAAGCGGGTTTGGGTCATGGGAGTCTCCTGAATTCAGGCGGTGATTGAAGCGGCTGAAGAGGTAAAGTATCCAATCCACAACGACAGGAAAGAGCGTGTCGAAGCCGGTGACGAGGCGGAACCACCAGGGGATGACCAGCGTGCGGCGCGGACGTTTTGCCACGTCCACCACACGCCGGGCAACGTAGGCGGAGGTCAGGTGAGGGTAGGGCAGGCGTTTGATGGTTTCGCGCGATTTGGTGTGTTTGAGTTTTTTGCCAAACTCAGTGACGGCGGGGCCCGGATAGATGCCGCTGACACGAATGCCAAAGGGATGCACTTCGCGGCGCAAGGCGTCGGTGAAGGCACGCACGCCGTATTTGCTGGCGGAGTAGGTGGTGATGAGCGGCGGAGAAATCAGCCCTGCCACCGACACCATGTTGATGATGTGACCCTGACGCCGCTTGAGCATGTGCGGAAGCACTTCGCGTGTAACCAGCATGGTGCCGATGAGGTTGACGCGGATGATGGTCTCGATGCTGCGTTCGGGGTCGAGATTTTCGAACCAGTCAATGCTGCCATAGCCGGCGTTGTTGAAGAGAATATCAATATGCTCGTAAATGTCGAGCGCGGTCTGCACCATGACCTTGATTTCGGCGGGAACGTTCAAATCCACCGGCACGGCAAGCGCTTCGCCGCCGGCGTTTTGGATTTCCGCCGCCAGCGCCTGGAGGCGGTCGAGGCGGCGGGCGGCAAGCACCACCCTGCAGCCTTCCTTTGCGAAGAGACGGGCGGCATCCTCGCCGAAGCCGGAGGACGCGCCGGTGATGAGAACAACTTTATCTTTCAGAGCAATCATGTACCCTCGTTATCAGGTCGAAAATCAAAAGTCGAACGTCGAAAGCCAGAAAGACCTTTGATTAGACTTTATCGGTAATTACGGAAAAACGTCCCGAAGGCTGATATTTGCCCTTTGATTTGCCCAAAGAAACCTTCGGGACGGTTATTTCAGATAATGTCTATTTTAGACGTTTGACTTTATTGTTATTCTTCTTCGCTCTCTTCGTTTTTCTGCTTGCGCGGGCGGGGCGGTTCCACCGTGACTTCCGGCGAGAGGGCAATCTTCAGCACGTCGTCCATGTGCTTGACCGGCACAATTTTCAACTCGGTGCGGGCGGCTTTGGGCAGGTCCACCAGGTCTTTGAGATTTTTCTCCGGCAGGATGACCACCTTCAAGCCGGCGCGGTGCGCGGCGAGCACTTTCTCGCGCACGCCGCCGATGGGCAGCACGCGCCCGCGCAGGGTGATTTCGCCGGTCATGCCCACGTCTTTGTAGACCGGACGCCCCGTCAATGCGGAGATGATTGCTGTTGCCATCGTGATACCCGCCGAAGGTCCATCCTTGGGGATGGCGCCCTCCGGCATGTGAACGTGGATGTCCATACGCTCGAAGACTTCCATGTCAATGTTCAACTGCGCCGCGCGCGACTTGATGTACGTCAGCGCCGCCTGCCCGGATTCCTGCATCACTTCGCCCATCTGCCCGGTCATTTGCAGGGAACCTTTGCCTTCCAGCACCGCCACTTCCACCGGCATGATTTCGCCGCCGTTTTCCGTCCACGCCAGCGAGGTGACCACTCCCACCTCGTCGGAGCGTTCGGCTTCGGGCTGGAAGTATTGCTGCGGTCCGAGCAGTTTTTCCACTGCCTCGGCGGTGATGACCTGCGGGAACTTCTTCCCCTCCGCCTTCAGGCGCGCCACCTTGCGGCAGACCTTGCCGATCTCGCGCTCCAAATTGCGGACGCCCGCTTCGTAGGTATATTCGCGGATGATGCGCCGCACCGCTTCCGTCTCAAACTGGAGGTTGGTCCCGTCCAATCCATTTTCCTCAATCTGACGCGGAATCAGGTAACGGTTGGCAATTTCCAGTTTCTCTTCTTCGATGTAGCCGGGAAACTCGATGACCTCCATGCGGTCGAGCAGGGCAGGCGGAATGCTCCCCAAGTAATTGGCGGTCGTCACGAACATGACCTTCGAGAGGTCGAAGGGCAGTTCGAGGTAATGATCGCTGAAGGAGTGATTCTGCTCCGGGTCCAGCACTTCGAGCATCGCCGAGGCGGGGTCGCCGCGGAAGTCGGAATATAGTTTGTCAATTTCATCGAGCATGAAGAGCGGATTGGAAGTGCCGGCCCGCTTCATGGTCTGAATGATGCGCCCGGGCAGTGCGCCGATGTAGGTGCGGCGGTGTCCGCGAATTTCCGCCTCATCCCGCACGCCGCCCAGCGAGACGCGCACGAACTTCCGCCCCAGCGCTTCGGCAATGGAGCGTCCCAGCGAGGTTTTGCCGGTGCCGGGCGGACCGACAAAGCACAAAATGGGCTGGCGTTCCTTCTTGGGTTTGAGCGAGCGAACGGCAATGTATTCCAGGATGCGCTCTTTGGCTTTCTTCAAGCCGTAATGGTCGCGGTCCAAAATCTTGGCGGCGTTCTTCACGTCGAGATTGTCAGGCGTATAGACCGACCAGGGCAGTTCCACAATCCAGTCAATGTAAGAGCGGATGATGCCCACTTCAGGCGCCATCGGCGGCATCTGGCTCAGGCGCTCCAACTCCTTGAGCGCCACCGCCTTCGGTTCGGGAGGCAGATTCGCCGCTTCGATCTTTTTGCGCAGTTCGTCGGCGTCCTTCGTGAAGACATCCCCCTCCCCCAGTTCGTTTTGAATCTGGCGCATCTGCTCGCGCAGATAAAACTCCCGCTGACTGCGGTCCACTTCATCCTGCACGCGTGCGTGGATTTCGTCTTCCAGTTCCAGCACGTCCACTTCCTGCGCCAGAATCTTGTTCAGCGCCTGAAGGCGTTCGCGCACGTCGAGAGTCATGAGCAGGTTTTGCTTTACCTCATATTTCAGCGCCAGCGAGGTGGCAATCATATCCGCCAGCCAGCCCGGCTCCGAAATGTTCAGCGCAAAGAGATGCGCCTCTTCGGGGATGGTGCGATCCAACTGCACACAGCGGTCGAACAGGTCGAGCGCAGAGCGCATGAGCGCCTGCGTCTGGCGGTCGGCGGTGGGAGGTTCATGGACGACGCGGGCGCGCACCACCAGATAGGGCGTGGTGCGGACGAACTCCACCACCTCCACGCGGCGGCGTCCCTGCACCAGGGCGGAGCGCGAACCGTCCGGCATCGCCAGCAGGCGTCCTACCGCCAGTTCCACGCCCACCGGCAGGAAATCGTTCACGCCGGGGCGGTCCTGTTCGGGGTCGGTCTGCGTCAACCCGATGACGGTGAGTCCCTTGCGCTGCGCTTCTTCCACCGCCAGCAGGGAGCCCTCGCGCCCCACAAAAATGGGCGAAACCATGTGCGGGAAAATAATCAAGTCGCGCAGCGGCAGCACCGCGGCTTCGATCATGCCGTTTGCATCGGGTTCGCGGTTGGGAATGCGATACAACTCCTCTGTGCGCTGTGAGAGGGTCAGATCAAAATCTTCTTCTTCGTACCATTCTTTTGGATGACTCATATCAGCCTCTTCACATGCCTTTGTTCCTTATTACTGAAAGGACAAAGGATGATGAATTTCAACGTTAGGATAGGTTATGGATATTTTATCCTGTATCACAAAAATCTGTTTGCGAAAATTTATCTGGGAAGGGTTAAAAAAAAAACAGAGTACAATTTCAAGTGCAAACGTATAAAGGAGCAACGGAATGAAACATCAAAGCCCAAAGATAACTATACTTATCACAGATGACCATCCCATCGCGCGCGCCGGCATCCGCGCAATCCTTGCACAGGCAAAAGACATGGAAGTAGTTGGGGAAGCAAAAGATGGCTTCGAGGCTCAACAACTGGTTGCAAAACTTCGTCCTCAAATATTGCTGCTCGATTTGAAAATGCCAGGGCCGCGTCCCGCAGAAATTGAAAAATGGGTCCGCCTGAACTATCCAGAAACAATAACCCTTGTTTTAACTGCACATGATCGGGACTCCTATCTTGCCGCCATGATGGATGCCGGCGCAGTTGGATATTTAAGCAAAGAGGAATCGGAAGACCGCCTAATTGGTGCAATTCGCCGAGCGGTGCGCGGCGAGATTCTCTTTAACAGCACTCAATTCGCGCGCGTGAAACGCTGGAAAGAAGACATCGGGGAGAAACTAAATCAATTAACCGCCCGCGAAAGAGAAATTCTTGAGCTTTTGGGGAAGGGTCTTGATAATAAAGCAATCGGAGAAACGCTAGAAATTAGCGTCAAGACAGCAGCATATCATGTTACTCGCATCATGGCAAAATTACAGGTACAGTCGCGTCAGGAAGCGGCACTTTGGGCATCTCAAAATCTGTCTGACAACCTCGAATAATTTCCAGTGCCCAACCTCGAAAGATTCCCAGTGACAACAGAAATTTACGAGATAGAATTTTCTCCGCACGTACCTCATTGTCAAAGGAGAAAAGACCATGCACAAACAACGCCTTTGGATATTTGTATTTGCAGTGTTTTTAACTATTGGGTTTCTTGCACCATGGAACCCCACCAATGTGCTTGCAGCAATCGCGTGCTATGGAGAAGGAACACAGACTTATCCAACATGCACCGGAAAATTTGCCGGTTATCAAGGATGCACAGCAACAAATTCCAGCGACCCCAATTATTGGATTTAGGGCAGCGCAAAACTCGAGAGAAGGCAATCCGCTGTCTGCGACGCAAAATGGACCAGAGCTACGAACGTGTCCGGTTCCGCACGATATACCGCAGCGAGCACAAATTACGGATGCGCATATTACGATTGCCAAAATCAAAGTGTACAGTCGGCTGGAGCAATTGCAAACAATGCCCTAGTCTATACTCCCATGAAGGGGCTAAACGCTACGCCAGTGCTGTCTTGCGGTTCTACCAGCACATCAACAATGAGACTGCCTATCTACAACGGTCCTCCTACATACACTGGCTGCAGAGCCTGGTAAAAACTGGAGAAAAAAATGAAAACCAAGATTCAAAAGTTCATCAATAAATTTACTCTACTTTTTCTGGCAGCGGGAGCGCTGACTTTGGGCATGACAATAAAAGCGACCCTGGAGCATTCCAACATTGAACCCAGCGGCGACTCGGTAGTGCAGGCGCAACAGCCAAACAACCAGAATAAACCAACGCCCACGCCATCCAACGCTCAAAAGCCGCAATATCTGCCGGTAACGCAGAGCCAAAATGTACAAGGAATCAAATTCACGGCTTCCAACTTTTCCGCTGCCGACAATCATGTCTTTGTAGATGTTTGTTACGACCTGCCCGGCAAGGACGTTTGGGATATTAATGCCGCCACTCTACAATACGGGTCGTTTTCAACGGGAGATTTCGCTGTCAGCGAAACATCCATTGATCTTGCTCAAGGTCGCCCGCAAAATGGCTACCGATGCATGAGATTGGATTTTTATAACCTCGAGCCCAATGCCGATGTATCTTCACTGACACTATCCATTGGAAACATTGGTCAAATTGCCCCCATGGAAGGTCATGAATGCGAAGGCTATCTGGCAAGAATCAACTCGAATGCAAGAATAGCCGAGAAGGGAATAGAAGCAGTTTGTGAGCAATCGCCATACGGTGTACAAATTAAGGTGGCGAAAAATCCTCAAGGCATCCCTGCCGAGGAGGCTGACAGATTAATCTCCGAAGCAATGTTTAACCAAGTCAACGGTCCCTGGGTTTTTACGGTTACACAAAACAAGTAGATGAAATGGCGGCTTACAACATAAGCCGCCATATTTTTATTCAACAACAAATTTTCCCCATGCGCTCATCACCTCCGCCGTAACGAACATCGAACCGGCGGACAGAACGATGCTGCCATCTTTTGCCGAGAGTTCCAACGCCCGCGCCAAAGCGGACTCGACAGGACTGACCGCTTCAGACTCCACCCCAGCCTGCTTCGCCAACTCGAGAATTTTCTCCACCTCCAGCGCCCGCGGATGGTCGGCTCGGGTAACAATGAGGCGTTTGATTTTCGGTTTCATCTCCGCGAACATGCCGGGGATATTCTTATCCTCCGACGCGCCGAAGATGAGATAGACCTCTTTGCCGGGAAAATATTCGTCGAGGGTCTGCCGCAGTTTGGCAAACGAATCCTGGTTGTGCGCCGAGTCGAAGATGACGGGTGGATTGCGGCGTGCAATCTCGAAGCGGGCACGCCATTTTACCTGAGAAAATCCCTTTTGGATGGCTTCCTCGGAAAGGGGTATCCCGCTGGCTTTGAGGGCGGCATAGGCAGTGGCGGCGTTTTCGAGTTGGTGCGCGCCCAGCAATGGGATTCCGAACTCTGAATTTTGAATTCTGAGTTTTTGTCCATCCAACGACGAACTGATAGGCTCAAACGTCACATCCCTGCCCACAAGGGTCAACGGCGCATTTCTCTCTCTGGCTACGCGCAAAATAACTTCGAGGGCTTCCTCCTTTTGCGGGGCAGAGACCACAGGAACGCCCTCTTTGATAATTCCCGCCTTCTCGCCGGCAATCTTTGCCAGCGTATCGCCCAGCACTGCCATGTGATCCATCGAAAGCGAGGTAATCACCGAGACCCTCGGCGTGACCACGTTGGTTGCGTCCAGCCGCCCGCCCAAACCGACCTCGATGACCGCGGCATTGCATCCCTGCCGGGCAAAAGCCAGAAAGCCGAGCGCAGTGGTAATTTCGAACGTGGTGAGTTTGGGAATCCGGGCGACAGCCGGCTTGACTTCTTCCACCAACTCGACCAGCAATTGGTGTGCAATCGGCTCACCATTGACTTGAATCCGTTCGCAGTAATCCAGCAGATGCGGCGAGGTGTACAATCCAACCTTGTAACCGCCCGCCTGCAATGCCGAGGCGCAGAGCGCGGAAACAGAACCTTTCCCCTTCGTCCCTGCCACATGGATGATGGGATATTGGTTTTGCGGGTTGCCAAGCGCTTCCATCAGGGCAAACATGCGGTCCAGGTTGAACTCCGCCTTGGCAAGTTCGGAAGCGTGTTTCAGGCTATAATCCACGAAAGAGTAGAGGTAATCGAGGGCTTGGTTGTAAGCGGTTTCAATGTCGGTCATGGAAGAGATTGTAAATCGCAAATCGCAAATCGTAAATCCAAAATCGTAAATCGCAAATCGCAAATCGTAAATCCCCATGCTTGCCACACTCACCATCCACCTCCACCTGCCTGCCTGCACGTCCCTCAAAGAAAAACGCGGACGAATCAAGCCGCTGATGGCGCGCCTGCGCCGCGAGTTCAACGTCTCGGTGGCGGAGATGGATATGAATGACACATGGCAGGAGGCGGTCATCGTCTGCGCGATGGTTGGAAACGGGCACGGGCACCTCGAATCGGCGCTGCAAACCGTAGCAAAATGGGTGGAGGGTCACTGGACGGATGGGGATGTCATCGAGCAAAGAATCGAGATTGTGTGAGATGTCAAGGAGAAATCATGAAAGCAGTGCGTGTACATCAATACGGTGGACTCGAAGCGTTGACATACGAAGACGTCCCCCTGCCCGAACCCAAAGAGGGCGAAGCGCGGGTCAAGATCGAAGCGATTGGCGTCAATTTCATTGACATCTATCACCGCATCGGACGCTATCAGGGCGCGCTTCCGCTCACGCTCGGACAGGAAGCCGCGGGCGTGGTGGACGCGGTGGGTCCCAACGTGACCGACGTCAAGGCAGGCGACCGTGTGGCGTATGCCAGCGTGCAAGGATCGTATGCCGAATACGCCGTCGCTCCCGCCTGGCGGCTCGTTCCCATCCCCCAAGAAGTGGACTCTCAGCGCGCCGCCGCGATGATGATTCAAGGCTTGACGGCGCATTACCTTGCCATCAGCACCTATCCGCTCAAACAGGGCGATACCGCCCTCGTCCACGCGGCGGGCGGCGGGACGGGGCAACTGCTCGTCCAAATCGCCAAGATGCGCGGCGCGCGCGTCATCGGGACGGTTTCGACGGAGGAAAAAGCCGCCCTGGCGCGCGAAGCGGGCGCGGATGAAGTCATCCTCTACACTCAGACCGACTTCGAGTCCGAAGTGAAGCGATTAACCAACGGCGCAGGCGTGGACGTGGTCTACGACTCGGTCGGCAAGGATACCTTCGACAAAAGTCTCAACTGCCTGCGGCGGCGCGGGTACATGGTTTTGTACGGCGCGTCCTCGGGCGCGGTCCCGCCTCTCGACCCGCAGGTTCTGAACGCCAAAGGCTCGCTGTACCTGACGCGTCCCTTCCTCGCGCACTACACCGCCGACCGCGCCGAACTGATGGGAAGAGTCAACGACCTCTTCGAATGGATCGCAGCGGGCAAACTGAAAATCCGCATTGACAAGACCTTCCCGCTGGCAGAAGCCGCCGAAGCGCACCGTTATCTCGAAGGCAGGCAATCGAAGGGAAAGATATTGCTCCTGCCATAAATGCCTTTTGGTATGGAATGCGGCGAAACGTCTCGGAACCTTTCGAGGTTTCGGGACGTTTCATTATGGTACACTTCGCCCGTTATCCCATCTCTGGAGCGTTCATGAACAACCTTACCTGCCTGAACTGCGGCAAGACCGACCAGCAAACTCCCCTCTTGAGTCTGACTTTCAATGGTGAAATGAAGCACCTCTGCGCGCAATGCCTGCCGATTCTCATCCACAAGCCGCAGCAATTGATCGAGAAACTGCCCGGCTTCGTTCCCTCCCCCACGCCGCCGCACGAGCATTAAGTCAAGACGCAATTGCCAATTACTAATTACCACATTACCCCATGTCCCGCCTCACGCGCAACTCCCTCATCGTAGCCTCCTTCTTCCTCCTCGACAAAATCCTCGCCTTCGTGCGCGTGGGCATCATTTCGCGTCAATTCTCCGATTCGGTGGACCTGCTCGACACGTTCAACGCCGCCAACAACCTGCCCGACGTGTTGTTTGCCCTCATCTCCGGCGGAGCGCTGGCGATGGCGTTCATCCCGCTGATGAGCGAATACCTCACCACCAAAGGGCGCGCCGCCGCCTGGGACCTGTTCTCGCGCGTGGCGAACCTCGCCTTTGTGCTGACCGGCTCGATTGCCGTCCTCGTCGCCGTTTTCGCAGAGCCGATTGTGAACGCCGAACTCGGCATCGCCCCCGGCTTCGGCGCAGAACAGCGCGCGCTTCTCGCCGAACTCATGCGCCTCAACCTCGTCGGCACGATCATCTTCTCCATCAGCGGACTGGTGATGGCGAGCCTGCAAGCCAATCAGCATTTTGCCCTGCCTGCCATGGCGCCCGCCATGTACAACATCGGGCAGATTTTCGGGGCAATTGCCTTTGTGCCGCGATTTGGGATTCATGGTCTGGTCTATGGCGTAATTTTGGGCGCGGCGCTGCACCTGCTCATTCAGGTCCCCGCGCTGTTCAAATTCGGCTTTCGCTGGACCCCATCCCTCGACCTGCACAACACCGGCTTGCTCGAAGCCCTCAAACTGCTTGCGCCGCGTCTGGCGACCATGGCGGGCATTCAACTCATCGTCATCATCCGCGATAACCTCGCCTCGCGCCTCGACCAGACGGGCGCTGTGACCGCCCTGACCTACGGCTGGATGATCATGCAGGTGCCGGAGACTCTGCTCGGCACTGCCATTGCCACCGCCATGCTCCCCACCCTCTCCGAATTTGCGGCGCGCGCCGAGTGGGGAGAATTCCGCGCCACCATCGAACGCACATTGCGCGTGTTGATTGCACTGACGGTGCCGGTTGCCGCTGTCCTGGCGGCGGGAATCAACCCGCTTGTGCAGGCGGTCTTCGGCTTCGATGGAGAAACCTCCACGCTCATCACCTGGACGACGCGCGCCTACCTGCTCACCCTGACCGGTTACGCTCTTCAGGAAATCGCAGCGCGATCCTTCTACGCACGCAAGGAGCCGTATGTCCCGCTCATTGCCGTGGGATTGCGCCTGACGGTTTTCATCGGCATTGGCATCTTGGGAGTGACCGTCTTCCGTCACATCGGTGCGCCGGTCATTGCCTTTGCGGAGATTGCCCTGCTCCTCGAAGCCGTTCTGCTCTTTTCTTGGCTGAGCCGCCGCCTGCACGCTCCCCTGCAAGTCTGGCGGGCAATCGGCAAAGGCGTTGGCGCAAGCCTGATCGGAGGCGCCGCAGCCTACGGTCTGGCAGTGACCGCGCCCGGCTCAGCGCTGTGGACCTCGGCGCTGGGAATGACAGTCGGAGGGCTGATCTGCCTGCCCATCATCTGGTCTGAGATTAAGTTGCTCTTAAGACTGTGAAAATAAGGACTGATATAATTTCGACCATGACCCAAGACAACAACTTCGATACACAACCCAACACGCCGCTGGCAAAGCGTCATCGCGGGCGTACCTTTTTGCTCAATACGCTTATCTTGATTGCCCTGCTCGCTTTGGGAATTTTCGGCGGCTACCAATCGGGGATTGCCGCCCGCAAGAACGCTGAAACTTCGGCAATCATGGCGCAACTGGGCGAACAATTCCAATACGCCCTCGTGGACATCGAATTTGGGCGCTACGACATCGCCAAACAGCGGCTGGAATTCATCATCGAAAAAGACCCCGCCTTCCCCGGCGCGCAGGAAAAATTGACCGAGGTGTTGGTGAAAATTAACACCCAGGCGAGTTACGTCCCGCCCACATCCACGCCCGCTCCCACATCCACGCCCGACTTCAGCGGCGCCGAACAGGCATACACCCGCGCCCAGCAGCTCATCGCCGCGCAGGATTGGGCGAACGCCCTCGCCGCGCTGGATGAACTCCGCAAACGTGACCCCAATTACCACACATCGCAAGTGGACGGCATGTACTACTTTGCCCTGCGCAATCACGGCTATGACCTGATTTCCAAAGGCAACCTCGAAGGCGGCATCTACTACATCACTCTCGCCGAACGCTTCGGCACGCTCGACAGCAACGCCGCCGGCGTGCGCGAAGGAGCGCGCGTCTATCTCATCGGCGCATCGTTCTGGGAAATCAGTTGGGAACAGGCGGTCTTCTACTTCAGCCAAGCCCGCAACTGGGGCAACCTGTGGGACGGCACCATGACCGCCTCCGAGCGTTTCTGGTATGCCTCCATGCGCTACGGCGACGAACTGTTTGCACAGAATAAAATCTGCGAAGAGAACGAAGCGCTCGTTCACTACAACAACGCCCTCACCATCGCCCCGCTCGATAAAGCCGCGCAAAACAACTACGACCAGGCGCTCCTGCTCTGCTTCCCGCCGACGGCAACGCTCGACCCCTTCCTGCTCGTCACGCCGACGCCCACACTGGGGACCGTGCCCACCGACACACCGGCGCCTGCCCCCACCGACACGCCGGTTCCAACTGATACGCCCACTCCATGAGCCATCCTCCCGCCTGGGCGCTGGCGCTCACTTACTGGCTGCATCTGCTCGCCACCGTTGCCTGGATCGGCGCCATCACTGCCACATCCATCCTCTTTCTGCCCGCCGCCAAACAGGCGCTCAAGCCGGCAGACCATCTTGCCCTCATCGAAGCCATGCAGCGGCGGCTCGAACCCATTGCCTGGTTTTGCATGAGCCTGCTCCTGCTGACGGGCTTGTTCCAGATGAGCGTCAACCCTCACTATGACGGCTTCGCCTCCGTCAGCACGCAATGGTCGCTGGCAATCCTCATCAAACACATCCTCGGCGTTTTCATGGTTGTCGCCAGCGCGGTTCAAACCTGGGAGGTCATTCCCTCCATCCGCCGCCTGTTGCTGAAGAAAGAATCGGCAGACCCGCTGCAGGTGACGCGGCTTCAACAACGCGAGACGAACCTCCTGCGCCTCAACTTTGGACTTTCCATCCTGATCCTGCTGGCGACGGCATTCGCCCGCGCCTCCTGAATGCGCTGCATCGTCCCATAAAACAAAACAGCCGCCTCGTTCCTACGGGACGGCTGTTCCTGTTTAATGAACCTTTGCCAAACTGACAATTTCTACGGCACAGTCACCTCAAAGGGGAAGGTCTGCCCGACAACCACACCGCCCTTATACCGCACACCAACGACCACCGCCATCACATCCTTTCCGCCCGGCATCTTCGCCGTATCCGTCTTGGCGGTAAAAGTCACCGACACCGTTGCCGAAGTGCCCGCGCCGGCATGATCCCCGCCCTGCACCGGGACCACTCCCTTGCCCGGGTACTGTGGATCGGGCATGGCTTGCACAGCATTGAACGGTACATCGCTGGTTACTTCGATGATAACCGTATACGTATCCCCGACATTCATCGTGGGGGGTAATCCCTGCACGAGCGTAAACGTGACGTTCGGTGCAGGAGCCGCCGCCGTCAACACACCGCTCAGCAGGGCAATCAACAACAGCAATCCAAGGTGAGAAAATCGTTTTTTCATGGGAAACCTCCGCCCCGAATTATGCCAGACAATCCATGAAGCAGGAGCAGGCTTGCAAAAGAGCAAACCGAAAACTACAGATTGATCAGGGATGGAACCGGCACCCCGGTCAGGTCATACGCCATCGCGCCGGTGATCTTCACCGGCACAATCTCGCCGATTGGGGCGTTCCCTTCCACGAACACCAGCCCGTCAATCTCCGGTGCGTCGCGGTAGGAACGACCAATGGCAATCTCTTTGTCGCGCCCTTCGATGAGCACATCCAGCGTCTTCCCCACATACGATTGATTGATTTGCAGGGAAATGCCCTGCTGAAGTTCCATCAGGCGGGCATAACGCTCCGCCTTCACCTCCGCCGGGACCGGGTCGCCGAGCGGCTCGCTGGCGGTGCCGGGCTCGAACGAAAACTGGAACGCCCCCACGCGGTCGAAGCGAATCTCTTTCACAAAATCATACAACGCTTGGAATTCCTCCTCGGTCTCGCCGGGGTAACCGACGATGAACGTGGTGCGGATGGCAAGGTTGGCAATACGGGAGCGCATCTTGTCGAGGGTCTTATACACCCAGTCAATGTTCGAGGGGCGGCGCATGCGATACAACGTCTTGGGATGCGCGTGCTGAAGCGGCATATCCAGATACGGCAAAACCTGACGGCTCGAAGCCATCACGTCAATCAGGCGGTCGGTCACATAGCCGGGGTAGGCGTACATAACGCGAATCCAATCCAGGTCCGGCACCGAGGCGGTCAGGCGTTCCAGCAAAATCGCCAGCCCGTCCTTCATCCCCAAATCGTGACCGTAGTCCGTTGTGTCCTGCGCGATGAGAATCAACTCGCGCACGCCCATATCGCGCAGACGGCGGGCTTCCTCCAAAATGGACTCGATGGGACGCGAGACGGCAGTTCCTTTGATGAGCGGAATGGCGCAAAAGGCGCACGGGCGGCGGCATCCGTCCGCTATTTTGAGGTAAGCGCTCGCCCCCGCGACAGAAACGCGCATTGCCTCATGTTCATCCGTGCCGACGGTCTTCGCCTCCTCGGGCAGGTGATAGAGTGGTTCGGGGTGTGGACCATTTCGCAGTTCGCGCACCACCTGCAGGATGTCCATCCAGCGGCGTGTGCCGAGTACGCCATCCACGCCGGGCACTTTCTCGGCAACCTCAGCGCCGTAGCGCTGGGTCAGGCAGCCGGCGGCAATGAGAATTTGATTGCGCTTCTTCCCCTCCGCCAGTTCACGCAGCACCCTCAGCGACTCTTCCTTTGCCGGACCGATAAAACCGCACGTGTTGACAATCAGCACATGGGCGCGCGAGGGGTCATCCACTGCGCGGTAGCCGTCGCGGAGGAGCAATTGCGCCATCGAGTCGGAGTCAACGGTGTTTTTGGCGCAGCCAAGGGAAACAAGGTGAAAGGTTTGTTTGTTCAAGAGAGCCTCTAATGCATTGATTCACGCAAAAAACATTTTAGCGTAGCAGACATTCTCTAACGTCTGCACAAAAATTCAGTGGGGATATGCCCCGTGTACGACAAGCGACTTGGCGGCAACACCCGCCAAGTACGCTATTTTTACACTCATGGCACAGGCGTATTCGAAGGCAGCGGCGTCGCCGTCGGGCGCAGGGTGGGCGAAGGCGGAGCCGTGACGGTGGGACTGGGGGTGGGCAGCGGCGTGGGCGTGATGATTTCATTGGCAAGGTAAATATTGTGGACAATTTGACCGAAACCACCCATCAGCCCCATGTCCTGTCCATTATAGACGAGGCGGATGGCTCCGCCGCTTCCGGTCAAAACCTCGATCTGTTGCTCCGCCTCGAACAGATAGGCGTTGCCAGGGATGACCCTGCCCTCGAAGACCACTTTTCCATCGGCAACCACGCGCAAGTACGTGCGTTCCACCGCCACCAAATTGACCTGCACGCGGACATTGACATTGATGGTGGGGATGATGATGGTCGGCGTGGCTTCATTGGCAAACGCCTCCACCGGCAGGAGCGTTGGTGTGGCAGTGAATTGAGAGGAATCGGGCGTGGAAAGCAATACATCGGAAATCGAGGGCGCCGTCGGTTCAACCGCTTGCAGGCTTTGCAGTGTCAGCACACGGTTGATGCCCCAAATCACAAAGCCCACCAGCATCACCGCCATGCCGATGCCGAAGATCAGGTCGCCGGCAATGAAGTTGCTGAGATTGGGCAGGCTGGCAAGGATGGGCTGACCGGGTTTGCGGGCTGGTCTTGGGGGATTTTTCTCGCGGTGGCGTGCCTGCAAGGCATCGGCAAAACGAAGCAGGATGGCATCCACGTCCATGTCGAGGAAGGAGGCATAATTGGAGAGCATGCCGCGCGTTTGCACGGCGGAGGGCAGGCGGTCCATCGCGCCTTGTTCGAGCGCTTCGAGGTAGTGGGTCTTGATGTGCGTGTTGCGCTCCACCTCCTCGATATGCAGGCTCAACATTTCGCGCCGGGCGCGGAGTTCTCTACCAATTTCCTTGAATATCTCGTCGGAGGGTTGAAGGGTTTCAGGCTGGATTTTTTCAGGTTGCAGGTTCTCGGGTGGAGATGCTTCAGAGGCTTCCTGCGGTTCCTCCGCCTGCTTGTTTCGGCTGGAGAGGAATGCGCCAACGCGGTTCAACCACGCCTGCCAGAGGCTGTCGCGGATATCGGGCTGGGAGGGTTGTTCCGTTTCGGGCGGGGTATAAGGCTGAGGGACAGGTTCGGGCAGCGGCGCCGCTTCCGGCGGGACCTCGGGCGGGGTCTCTGCCGCCAAAGCCGATTCTGCATCGGACGGCGCTTCGTCCTTTTTTCGAGTGCGGCGCTTGGGTTTGGCGGGAGCGGCTTCTTCGGCGGGAGGCGCAGAGGCTTCCGCTTTTTTGCGTCCGCGGCGTTTGGGTTGAGGAGGCAAAGGCTCGGGCTGAGATTCGGCTGAGGGGGCAGTGTCCACTGCCGGCGGGGAAAGAGGCGCGCTGTCCTGCGGGGGGGAGAAAGGTTCGAGCGTTTGAGCCGCCGGGGGAGGCGTCACGTCTGTGGGTCCGATGATTTTCTCTTCCGATTGCTGGGAGGCGCGCACTTCTTCGAGCAGACGGTCGAGGTCGAGCCCGAGGTAGTCGGCGTAGTTACGCAGGTAGCCGCGCGCCTGCACCGGCGAAGGCATGACGGAGAGGTCGTCTTCTTCGAGGGCGCGCAAGTAGGCAACGCGAATGCGGGTCGCCTCGAATGCCTGTTCGAGCGTGAGGCGGCGTTCTTCGCGTGCGGCTTTGAGACGTTGACCGAGGGTGGGCATCAGGATAAACAAAACATCACCAGCCCCCCAGCGAGCGGGAACGAACTGGTGATGTCATGGCGGCGAGTGGAGGTTAGGCTTCGGCTGGGGCTTCCGCGGCAGGTTCGGCTTTGGCGGTTTCCGCCGGGGCGGCTTCTTCGAACGCTTCGCCTTCGCGGTGGACGATGATCTTGACTTCGGGAACGAGGTCCATCGTCAGACGGACGTGCGCGGTGAATTCGCCAAGGTTGCGAATGGGCTGCATATCCACCTGGTGTTTTTTGATTTCGTAGCGGGTCTGTTCGGAAATGGCGGTGGCAACGTCCTGAGTGGTGATGGAGCCGTAGAGTTTTCCGGTTTCGCCGGCTTTGGCGGCAAAGGTGAGGGTGATGCCTTTGATTTGGTCCGCCAGTCCTTTGAGTTCGGAGTTGAGTTCGGCGCGGCGGATTTCAGCCTGTTTGCGAACTTTTTCCGCCTGCTTGATGGCGCCGGCGGTGGCGAGGACGGCAAGTCCCTGCGGGATGAGGAAGTTGCGCCCGTAGCCATCGGCGACTTTTTTGATGTCGCCCGCGCGCCCCAGTTTGTACACGTCTTTGAGAAGCATTACTTTCATGGTTCAAGCCCTTTCTGGCAAAAATGATGGAATGCCGCAAAAAATCGGCGGCACCTCGGTCTCACATTGTGATGACCTCGGGAGCGAAGGGTACTACGCTCGGCGGCGAATTTTACCACGATTATCAGCGTCGAAGGTCAAACGTCACGAGTCGGGAGTGTCCAATGTCGTGGGTTTAGCCACAGAGAGCGCCGAGCTTTTGAGATTTTTCTCAGAGATCTCTGTGAGCTCTGTGGCAGAAAAATCTTTAGCCCATTCTTTTAGACACTCTCCACGAGTCAAAGTCGGGATTTCGACGTTCGACCTTCGACGTTAGACCCCTGACGGTTTTTCGAGCAAATCCATGTATGCCCCTTCGAGCAGGTCGCTTCTTTCCACGCCGAGGCTTGCCATCAGACCTTCGGCAATTTTCCGCCCCTCGGCATCTGCCTGTCCCTCCCGCAGGACGACTTCCAGTTCCATGAATTGACCCAAACCCTGCACATCGTCCAAATGGACGCGCGTCTGCCCGACGAGATAGAGGTAGCGGGTTTTCTTTACCACTCCGCGAATCCCATAGGCGAGTTCAAGGACGCGCTTGAGATTTTCGGGGTCGGTGATTTGCGCGATGTGATAGTCGGAGCGCTTGGGTCCTTCCTGGTCGGGGCGGGTGTAGTAAATGAGTTGTCCATGATTGGGAGTGAGGACGCGCAGTTTGAGTCGCCCCTGCGGAACGTTGAAGAAGATGTCCTCCTGCGGGATGACTTCGACGGGCGTGTCGCTGAGTCCTTCGGCGCGGGCTTTGATCTCTTCAAAATTGCGGGCGCGGGCTTTGATTTCGATGTTGGCGGGCACGTTAAAATCCCTCCGCCACATATTCGCCCCACACGCTGCGAAGCGTATTGCAAATCTCGCCGAGCGTGATGTCGTTCTCCACGCATTCGATGAAGAGGGGCATCAGGTTTTCCGTTCCTGTTGCGGCGACCTTCAACTTTCCAAGCAATTCATCCACCTTCCCCTTGTTTCTTCTTTCCCTTAACTCCTTCAGTCTCTCCTTCTGCCGCAATTCAATCGCGGGGTCAACCTTCAGGCGCTCCAGCGTCAACTCCTCCTCCACGGTGAATTGATTGACACCCACCACCACCTGCTCGCCGCGTTCGACGGCTTGCTGGGCGGCATAGGCGGCGTTTTGGATTTCGTTTTGCATGAAGCCCTTTTCGATTGCCTGCATCGCGCCGCCCATCTCGTCAATTTTGGCGATGTATTCCTCGGCGCGCCGCTCGATTTCGTCGGTGAGGTATTCGATCAGGTACGAACCCGCCAGCGGATCCACCGAATCTGCCACGCCGGATTCGTAGGCGATGATTTGCTGGGTGCGCAGCGCCACGCGCACCGATTTTTCCGTGGGGAGCCAGAGCGCCTCGTCCATCGAATTGGTGTGCAGGCTTTGAGTCCCGCCGAAGACCGCCGCCAGCGCCTGCAGGGTGACGCGCACCACGTTGTTTTCGGGCTGCTGGGCGGTGAGAGTCGAACCGGCGGTTTGCGTGTGAAAACGCAATTGCCACGAAGCCGGCTTTTGCGCCTTGAAACGTTCGCGCATGATCTTTGCCCACAACCGCCGCGCCGCGCGGAACTTGGCGACTTCCTCGAGGAAGTTGTTGTGCGCGTTGAAGAAAAACGAGAGTTGACCGGCAAAATCGTCCACGTTCAAGCCCGCCCGCAAGGCGGCTTCTACGTAGGCGATGCCGTTTGCAAGCGTGAACGCCACTTCCTGCACGGCGGTGGAACCTGCCTCACGGATGTGATACCCCGAAATGGAAATGGTGTTCCAGTTCGGCACTTCCTTCGCACAGAAGGAGAAGATGTCGGTGATGAGGCGCATGGAGGGTGCCGGCGGGAAGATGTAGGTGCCGCGCGCCACATATTCCTTGAGGATGTCGTTTTGGATGGTGCCGCGCAACTGTCTCATGTCCACGCCCTGACGCTTCGCAACGGCAATATACATTGCCAGCAAAACGCCCGCCGGTGCGTTGATGGTCATCGAGGTCGAGACTTTGTCCAATGGAATCTGGTCGAACAACTGCTCCATATCTTTGATGGACGAAATCGAGACGCCCACCTTGCCCACCTCTCCCGCCGCAATCGGGTCATCCGCGTCGTAGCCGATTTGGGTCGGCAAATCGAACGCCACCGATAAACCCGTCTGCCCATTGGCAAGCAGATAGCGGTATCGTTTGTTCGTCTCTTCGGCGGTGGCAAAGCCGGCGTACTGCCGCATCGTCCAAAACCGCGAGCGGTACATCGTCGGCTGGACGCCGCGTGTGAAGGGATATTCGCCCGGAAAGCCGAGTTTTTCAGCGTAGTCGCAGGTCTCTGAAAGGGCATCAGGCTGAGGCGGAAGGGCGAGGCGGGGAATTTCGATTCCGGAGGTCGTCTCGAAGCGTTCTTTGCGTTCCTTGAATCGTTCCAGAGATTTCTTGAGTGTGGATTCTTTCCAGCGGTTGTATTGGTCCTGAAGGGTCATGGTTTCACCTGTTCATGTGCGGCGTGGCAAATTTTCTCAAGTATAAATCGAACCCAAAAGAAGCGTCAGGATGAGCGGCATGTTGGCAAGCGAAGAACGTCCCATCATTTATTCTGACCGCGAAGTGATATACTGGCGCAATGCCATCCAAAAAGACAGCCGAAATTTGTTACATTCTTGCTTTCCCCGATCTTGCGGCAGAGACCGCCGAGCCGAAGGAACAGATTCGCGGCTTGAAGGACGCGCCATACTTTCAGCCTGTGGATATTGACGTGCGGACGCTGGGGCAGGCTGAAGTGCTGGCAGGGGGCGTGCAGGTTTCGGTGCTGCGCCAGCGCTATGACAACCGCATTCAGATGGTGGACTGCCGCTTTCAAATGGAGGATTACCTCAGCATCGCCGCCATCCAACAGCGCGAGGTCATCAAACAGGCGCTGCGCGAGCGTTTTGTGCCGCGCGAACATCTCGCTTCGGGGATGTTCGAGGAATATGTCATCCTGCTGCTCACTCATGCGCAACCTACACCCGACCAGTACATCGAGAAGAACGCCGCCCGTCTGGGACGCTTCATCCGCTCCCAGCGCGAAGTGCTCGACCAGACCGAACTGGAGATGATGCTCAGTTCGCGCGTCCGCTACTCCACACACGACCTGACGGTGGTGGACTGGGAGGGAGCGGTCATCATCGCCCCTAATGGCGATTTTCAGTCGGACATCGAACTGCTCAAGGTCGGCAACTACCAACTGCTGCGCTACCGCATGCTCGATCAATCCATCGAAGACCTGCTCGACCGCATCAACGAGTCATTCTTCATCAACAAACGGCGTCCGCGTCCTACGCGCGGCGCCATCCGCGATATTGTCCAGCATCGCCTCGAAATGATGCTCGACTTCGAACGCACCGAACAAAACCTGCTGCTCATCGGCGACTGGTACACGGCAAAACTCTACACCACCATCCGCGACGAGTTCTACCTGGAAGAGTGGAAGAATGCCATCCGCTCCAAACTCGACAACCTGGAAAGCATCGTGCAGACCATTCAGGAAAATTTTGCGTTATCATTCGAGACCTTGATGGACCGCCTGCAAATGCTCGGCTGGGTGCTTTTGCTGATTGGCTACCTTTACCTGTATGCTTTGGACGCCGGCTGGATTACGCTCAAATAGGACGACCTCATGCCACGCAGAAAATTACTCCTTGTGACTTTTGCGCTTCTCTTCTCGACTTTGGCTTGCCGCGCCGCCACGAGGCTGATCTTCCCCGAAACCGCCTCTCCCAACCCGCCGCCGGCAGCGCCTTCCTCTTCTCTACCGACCGAAATAGCGGCAGACACGCCCTCCCCCAAGCCGAGTCCCGCCCCTATCACCTGCACCGACGCATCCTGTCTCGACGCCTGCCTCACCCGCATCAATGAGACGCTGGAGACCGCTCAAACCGAGGCAATCGGCGGCGAATACGCGGACAAGGAAGCCAGTTTCGACCTGGTGGCATATAAAATTCGGGATGGAAAACTCGGCAATCGCACCGTCTTATATGTCCCCGAGGAATACAAGCCTCTTCAGCAAAACCTGGAAACCCAAAAAGCCATTTGGAACTACACCTCTTCGCTTCTGCCCCCCGACCAACTGAAGTGGATCAGCGAATTCTTCATCTTCACCGACGGACCCGATAACACCCTGGCATGGGTGGACAACCGCGACATTCTCGACCGTTCTCACTGGCAATTGGGTGTTGACATCCTGGACGCCGAAGACCCTATTGACCTCACCTACACCCTGGTCCATGAGTTCGGTCATTTACTTACGCTCAACACCGACCAAATTCCCCCGGCGGATTCGTATTCCACCTGGGCGCAAAATCCCTCCACCTGTCCGCAATTCAGCCTCCCCGAAGGATGCACGCATCCCGATTCGTACTTGAACCTTTTTTACCAAAGTTTTTGGGCAGACATTTACGACGAATGGCTCGAAAGCGTGGAAGAGGTCCCGGTCACATCCAGCGACGAGTACGACAAACTGGTTGAAGACTTCTACTTTCGTTACGAGGACATGTTTGTTAGCAGTTATGCCGCCACCAACATCAACGAAGACATGGCAGAAACTTTCATGTACTTTGTGCTGGAGTCAAAGCCCGAAGGCGACCTTATCTTCGAACAAAAAATCCGCTTCTTCTATAAGTTTCCCGAACTGGTCTCACTGCGGGCACAAATCATCCAGAATGTCTGCACCTACACCCAGCCATGAACCAGGACATACCGCGCCCCATCTCTGAATCCTACTGGGTCGAGCCGGGACGCCTGCTGGCAGGCGAATATCCCGCGCAGTACGCCGTCGAGTCCACGCGCCAGCGGCTCGATGCCCTGCTGGAGGCGGGCTTCGACACCTTCATTGACCTCACCCGCCCCAACGAGACCATTCCGTATGACCGCATTCTGCTCGAGGAGGCGCAACTCTACGATGTGAAGGTGGAACGCCACAACTTCCCCATCGGTGACTTCGGTTTGCCCACCCCCGAAACCATGAAAGCGATCCTGGATACCCTCGACGCGGCGCTTCAAAAGGGACGCAAAATCTACCTGCATTGCTGGGGCGGCATCGGGCGCACAGGGACGACCGTCGGCTGTTATCTCGTGCGGCGCGGCATGAGCGGCGAGGAGGCGCTTCGTCAACTGGCGGAGTGGTGGCAGACCGTTCCCAAGAGCCGCATCCATCCACGCTCGCCAGAAACGTTCGAGCAGGTACAGTTCATTCGGGACTGGGAAACGTTCGAACGTCAATACAGAGGCGGGGCATAACTGGTAAACATGTTAACTGATGTTACGCACCGTCCCGAAGGTTTGGCTGGAAAATAGGCGCAATTTGCGAGAACCTTCGGGACGTTTCGCGTAAGGTGAATGTGTAACATTAGATGTTAATTCAATTGTGGCAGACAGGCATTCATCAAAAAGCAGTATAATTTTTGTTTGGAGTAACAATTAATTTGGAAACGACAACACCCACTTCAGAAGTTCAAACTCAAACCGAATCACAACCACAGGAAACGGGTCAATGGAAGCGCTTTGCGCTCGACATCCTCGAAACCATCATCCTTGCCATCGTGTTGTACTTTGGCATCAACGCCGTCTCCGCCCGTGTGCGTGTGGACGGTTTGAGCATGAGCCCCACATTGAAAAACGGCGAATATGTGCTGGTCAGCCGCCTCGCCTACAAAACCGGCGCTCCCGAACGGGGCGACATCATCGTCTTCAGTTTTCCGATGGACACCCGACAGGACTTGATCAAACGCGTCATCGGTTTGCCTGGTGAAACCATCCGCATTCAGGGCGGCGAAGTGTTCGTCAACGGACGCAAACTCCAAGAGCCTTATATTGCCCAACCGCCCGCCTACACCGGCGAATGGACGGTGGGCGAGGGTCAATTGTTCGTTCTGGGCGACAACCGCAACGACTCGAAAGACTCCCATCAGTGGGGCTTGCTGCCCATTGAAAACGTCATCGGCAAGGCGCTATTGATTTATTGGCCCCCCTCCGATTGGAAACTGGTCAACCACACACAGGAAGTGTTTGTCCCCTAGACAGGATTTGCCCATGACTCAAACTTACGATACCTCCGCTTCCCTGCCCTGCCCGGAATGCCAGGCTGGCATCATGCGGCAGCGTTCCATCACCTACTTTACCTGGCTGGGCAATGAACTCATCACCGTTCCCAACTTCCCTGCCTGGGTATGCGATCTGTGCGCACACCGCGAATACGATGAACGCGCGATTGCCATGCTGAACATGTTGCTCAACCCCGAAGCGGGCAAACCCGCCCGCCGCCTCAAACGCGCCCCTCAAGCGGATCAACCCAAACGAAACACCACGCATCCCCGCTCCACAAGCGGTTAACCCCCTCGACGTATGATGGATACCTCCCAGCGCACCTATCGCTTCCTGCCTGCCGACGTGTATACCGCCGGTTACCGCATCGTCGGTAAGATTATGGTCTCTGCCAACGGTATCATGGGCGTTCTAAACGACACCACCAAATCCCACATCGAAATTCACGACGCCCGCCTTGCCCGCATTCACATGCCCACTAAATTGGTGGATCATTACGAGGTGGTGCGGCTTGTCAAAGCGCAAATCCACGTCGTATGCACGGCGCGGCGCGAAGACCTGGGTCCCAGCGGCATTGTGCGCGGCGGATATTCGAACGTCGTCGAACTACAAGCGCACATCGCCACCAGCACCTTCGAGATGGAGGGAAAGTTACAGGTCGCCGGGCGCTTCGACTTCGTCACCATGCTTGCCGACAAAACCCGCAACTTCATCCCCATGTTCGACGCCACCCTCACCGCCATCCTGCTTCCCAACCTGAAGGTGGAAAGCCCTGGCACCCTCTTCAACCGCGAAAAGATAGATATGCTCGCCTTCCTCAACCAGCGTGCCAAAGAAGACAAATAACCCCGTCAAACGCTTGACCGTTCCACAGGGGAATGATAAAATCCGCCCGCTTTTGATTGCCCCCATCGTCTAGTGGACCAGGACGCAGCCCTTTCAAGGCTAAAACCGGAGTTCGAATCTCCGTGGGGGCATTCTCTTGAAGGGTGAGAACCCAATCTTGGTTACATGGAGTCCAAGATGACACTTCTCACCCATTCCCCCAAAAAGCCCGCTATGCCCGATTTAGAAGAGTTTATGACCACCCGTGAAGCCGCCGAAAAGTTAGGCTTTCACGTCAAATCTATCCCCAAGATGGTTAGAGATAACATACTTGAAGGCGTGCGCTTTGGGCGGTCATGGTTAGTTTCTCGAAAATCCGTTGAGGAATATCTCAAAAAAACAAAAGCCTTAGGCAAGCGTGACTTGAGATACAAAGGCAAAACAAAGTAAAAAAACGTCCGTTCATTGGCGGGCGTTTTTCTTTACAAAATAATGCTACTTTGGTAATATTACCAAAGTAGCATTATTGTTCTTTACCAACCGAATAACTGACGCCGTGTAGCCCGTGAGAGTAGCGGGCAGAGTGGCAGATCAGTCAGGGGCAGACGAACAAACAAAAGGACTCCCCTTGCGGGGAGTCCAGTAGCCTAGTGGCACACACTGAAGCCACCGAAAGGATTCTAGCACATGAACCAAAGACAAATAGCAGGCAGTAAAGGCGGACGCGCCACCGTTGCCCGGCACGGACGCGAACACATGCAGAAAATCGGCAAACGCGGCGCGTCCGTGACCTGGACCCGGTATTACCTGGCGCCGTATGGAATCGGCGGGTATGCGATGGTTGACCGCAAAACGAACACCGTCAAGGCGATCCGATGAAAAAATACCTCTTGCTCTTGCCATTGCTCGCCCTGGCTTGCTCGATCACGCCCGCCGCGAGTCTTGCGGCGATGGTCACGCCCTCGCCCAGCCCCTCCCCGTCCCCATCCACCCCAAGCCCAACAGCAACGCCCCAAGATGTGACATGCACCGTCACCGCCGAAAGTTTGCATTTGCGGGCAAAGCCTGGCATTGACGCCCCAGTCATCGGCTATCTGTACGCTGGCGATGTGTTGACCATCCTCCCTGATCCGCCCGCTGGCGCATGGCTGCGGGTCCGGGCTGGCGCTCTCACTGGATGGATCAATTCAAACTACTGTACGAAAGGACAATGACACCATGAAAAAAGTTTTCCAGACAGCAAGCAAGTACATCTTTGCCTTGTTTGGCATTGCCGTTCTTGCCCTCTTGATGAGTCTCACTTACTCCGCTCTGGCGCGTATCTTCCCTGACAACCTGGTCAATCGCATGTGGGGGCTTGTGATGTTCGATATAGCCGCGATGTGTTGGGCGCTGGCGTTTGTTTTTGAAAGCGAAAGCACTGGGCAGTATGCCACCGCCGCAATCGGTTTTGTCGTGGGCTTTGTGGGGACTCTTGGCATGGTCGCCGCCGAGGTCATCCTCTCCAGCGGGCAGATTGAAGCGGGCGATATTGGCAAGTGGATGACCTACGGGTTTATCATCGTCACCGCCCTGCACGCTGGCTTGCTATATGCCCACCACGCCACCGCCCCAGTTATCCACGAGAAGATCAACGTGGGAATTGCACGCGGCGAGATTGTCACCGAAGCGATCGGTCAGTCCACGCGGCAACTGGAAGAGCAGAAAGCGGAATTAGCCTATACCATCCGCAATGATATTGTGTCCCAAGTCAAGCGAGACCTGGGACTCATTCCCGCCGACCCACAGATGCCCATCCTCCCCGCCCAGCCGAAGCGCACCTATCAGCAGACCGTCATGCCCATTGTCGAACAGGATAAGCCCGAAGCGGCGCGTGACCCTTTTCCAGAGTCCAACAGTTGACGCGGGGCTTGTGGATGCAGTCCATCACGTCGAAGGACGGCACGAAACGGCGGGCGTTCTGCTTGTCGTGCCTGAAAGAGGGCAAGGAATGGGTGGGGGGCGAATTATGCGAACACTTCCGGCAAGTCGAGCCAGTGGCGCCGACGGGACAACTCGACCCGCCGACCCTGCCAGAGTAAAGACCTACACCTGGACGTGCCAGTACTGCGGACAGCCGTTTGAAACCACCCACTACGGACGGCGCTACTGCTCCAACGCCCACAAACAAGCCGCCTGGCGCGAACGCCGGCGCGAGTCGTGACGAGACGGTCATACCGTAACAAAAAACAGCCCTGGAAGCCCCAGGAAAGCGTCAAGCCGACCTGGGGCTTGAATCCCACACGCGCGTTCAATTTTGGGCTTGTGTGGGCGTTTTTGCCAGTTGGGGGGTGTAGGTATGCCGACAGCGTGACGGACGACGCGCGACGTACAGCCCTGGAAGCCCCAGGAAAGCGTCAAGCCGACCTGGGGCTTGGATTCCTACACACGCGGGCGTGTGCGGGCGTTTTTGCCAGTTAGGGGGTGTGTGCGGGCAAGTAACTCATCATACATCTTGCATCATACAAATTGCAGGTAAGTAAAGTGGCACACAGGACACAAGCCCGCTTGATCCTGTGTGTCGTTTGGATACTGTTTAATTCCGGGTGTCGTGATACATATTGTCACAACAAAGGAGTGACCCATGCTAAACAAAGTTTTGAACATGCGATTGAGCGAAGCCGATGAAGCCGCCCTGCTGCTCTGGGCAAATGCCGATGCGATAGACAACAAGTCTTTGATGATGCGCCGCATCTTCCGCCTGGCTGTGCGTGAACTGGCGCCGCGCTCGATCTTCCCGATGGAAGTCATCACCGCTTTGAACCTGTCCCAGGATGGCGAAGCGTGACCATAAAAGCAAAGACACCCCGATCTACAACCCGGTCCCGGACATCACCGGAGAGACTCAAGTCCCATAAAAGCATGATGTCCCTGATCTCTCAAATCAGGGACACCCAGCAACGAAAGGACACAAGCAAATGAATAATACACCAAAAAAGACTCTACTGCAAGCCGCGCTGGATTATGCGGCGCGAGGCTGGTACGTTTTCCCCTGCGTCGAAGAGGGAGAGAAAGCCAAGAAACCATACACAAAAAACGGTTTCAAGGATGCAAGCACCGATCCCAGGATAATAAAATCCTGGTGGAGCAAATACCCTAATGCACTCATCGGAATCGCGTGCGGCAAGTCCAAGTTATTTGTTGTTGATCTCGATGTGAAAGACGGGAGGGACGGCATCGTCAATTTCAAAAAGTTGGGGCTTGACCATACCGGCGCATTGCAAAGCACCACCCCAAACGGAGGCTTGCACCTGGTTTTTTCAGGGAGTGGAAAAAACACCACAAACGAAGAACTAGGAATTGACACACGCGGCGCAGGTGGTTACTTCATTGCTCCGCCTTCAATGATTTTCGATTGTGGTAGTTACGTTGCCGTGAACGACTGGACGAAAGAACCCGTCCCGGTCCCGGCTGGCTTGATGGAAGCCCTCGAGTCACTCCGCGGAAAGTCCGCATCGAAGCCCGCAGCGCCAGCCCCGAAAACGGATGACGTTGAAAAAGCACGTCAAGCCCTCGAAAGACTCGCGTCCTGGCGATGTGACGATTATCAAGCCTGGCTCGAGGTAGGGATGTCACTCTCTGAACTTGGCGCGGCTGGACTCTCGCTGTGGGATTCATGGTCGCGCCGATCGCAGAAATATCAAGCGGGCGTTTGTGCTGAAAAGTGGGAATCATTCAAGCCTGGTCAAGGACTCACATTAGGGAGTTTGATCCATTGGGCGGATGAGGACGATCCGCGTCCCTCGCGTTTTGTCGTATCTGCTCCGCCCGAATCGATCACCCAAGAAAACGATGATGAGAATGATAAACCTTTTCCGATTTACTCAAATATGCCGGATATTCCGAAAGTCGCACATCTTACCAAAGCAGAGGAAGCAGAGGCAAAAGGGGCAGGAAAGTTTGTAGATGATTACATCCAATTTGGGATGAAAGACGCGCCCATGTCACCGCCGATCTTCCACCAATCCTACGCCCTGGCGATCCTGTCAACAGCAATAGCCCGGCGCGTATATGTCAGTGTGGGCACGGACAGGATTTTCCCAAATCTCTACATGCTTCTCTCTGCGCCCTCTACGCTTTACACAAAAACAACGGGCTACAAGTCGGCAATGAAACTGCTTGAAACAGCGGGCTTGTCTCACCTGCTATTGCCAGATGGCGTGACACCGCAAAGCCTCATAACCGAATTGTCCAACCGTCCTATGGATAACTTCAAGGACTGGAATCAGGATGATCAAGACGAATGGAAAAAAGAACGTTTGTTTGCTGGTCAGCGTGCCTGGTGGATTGATGAAGCCGCACGGCTATTATCACAATTTCAGCAAAAGCATTTAGCCGATCTATTGCCAATCATCCTACGCCTGTATGAATGTGAAGCCAAGATAAAAGTATCCACCCAGGTTAGAGGGCGTGAAACTGTTCGTAATGCTTATTTAACTATTGTCGGTCCCACAACACCAGCGGCATTACGTCCACATCTAAAAACACATGACTACTGGACAAACGGACTCTTTGCTCGTTTTTTGCTGGTCACTCCAGACACCCCACCTGTACGAGTTTTCTACCCAGAGCCTTTTCCCGTTCCTACAAGCCTGGCAGAGCATCTAAACACGTTATCTTATCACCGCCTGGAACCTCCCAAAGAAAACGTTTTAGGACCGGTTACAGCCCCTCCCGCAAAAGAGGCAACGATCACACCAGATGTACGAAAGCGCTGGGATAACTATCATGCGGCGATGTTTGAACTAATCGAGAAAAAAGCCGTGCCTGAAAAACTAGCATCGCCTTATGGAAGGCTTCACGAAAAGGCTATAAAGATTGCAATGCTATTAGCCGTGTCCGACTGGGCAACTATGGCAGAGGGAAATCCGCTTGTAATTCGCCTCCCACATTGGGCACGCGCTCAACAGATCACGGAAGCGTACCGTAATAGCCTGCATCGAATAGTTGAAGATGCAAGTCAACCAATCGAAAACGAAGATGACGAATTAGCGCAGAAAGTTGTAACCAAACTTACCCTACAGCCTGACAAGAGTCTCCCTGAAATCGCACGGGCTTTACACATGTCAACAGGTGAAAAGTACAACCGTCTGAAGCAAACAATTTTCGACTTGGTTGAGACAAACATAATCGAACCATCAGAGAGAAAGGGCGCTCGAGGATCTTCTGCTACTGTCTACCGTGTAGTAAAAAACTTGTAGCACTATTCTACATGTATACAAGTATACAAGTTTATTGTATAGACAACAAATGCGTAACTTGTATACTTGTAGCAGTGTGCTACCAAAAACGCACAGAACGCCCAAGAGCATTTTTCCCAAGGAAAACACCCACACCCAGGCTAAAAACGGGCTTGTAGGGGCTGGTACAAGCCGTACAGCCCCATAATTCAGGCAGGTTGACCAATGGCACGAAAAGCACCACACATCGAAATTGAGCAATTCTCCGGCGATTACTTCCCGGACCTCGAAACAGCGCAGCGCGCCGCGCTCGACCCGCTGGCGGCGCACCTGGCACACCTGATCCGCGATCTGCTTGCATCGGGTCAACTTGCCCAGGTCAACGGCAAGATCATCCCCAACCCCAACAGGTGAAACATGGCTGATTACTATCCCCCTCCCCTCCCTGCTGGCGCCACCGTTTGGGCATACCTCCGCGACTCAGGAGGTCCAGCCCAGGAAAACAGCGTAGCACAGCAAGAGGCAGAAATCCGCGCCTATTGCCAAAGGTACAAGTTGACCCTAACTTTTGTATTCAAAGACATAGCAAAAAGCGGCGGTAGCGTCATCTCGCGCGACGACTTTGAGCGGATGATAGACCAGACCGAAACCATCCGCCCCGACGGTTTGCTCATTTGGAACTATGCCCGCTTCTCGCGTGACGAAAACGATTCGATGTTCTACAAGGCTTTGTTACGCAAACGCGGCATCGTGATTCACTCCCTCACCGATCCGATCCCAAACGATGGTTTTGGTCTGGTGATTGAATCGCTGATAGATTTTTCCAACGCAGAAAAACGGCGGCAAAATTCGCGTGACGTGAAGCGGGGACTCACGGCGCTTGTAAAAATGGGCTTTGCGCCTGGCAAGCCGCCAAAAGGCTATAAACGGGTTCAAATCGAAATCGGCGTCAAACGCGACGGCACGCCGCGCCGCGTGTCAAAATGGATCCCGGACCCGGCGGCGTGGGACAGGGTTATCACAGCCTGGAAGTTGAGGGCAGAGGGAAAATCCTACCAAGAGATTCAGCAAGCCACCGGGCTATATAAGTCAATCAACTGCTGGAACACGTTTTTCAGGAACAAGAATTATCTGGGAAGTTACACCTACGGCGGCGTCGAATATCCCGACCACCACCAGCCCGCGATCACTTGGGAAATTTGGGAAGCCGTGCAGAAAATCCGCGAAAGCGATCCGCGCACGAAAAACAACCCAAGACACCCGCGCCGCGTGGGAACTCCCTCCCTGTTGACTGGCTATGCCTACTGCCTGGACTGCGGCTCGATGATGACGCACACCCCAGGGCATAAGGGCAAGCCCTGGCGCTGCTACATTTGCGGCAAAAAGGACAGACAAGGCGCGAAGGCTTGCCCGTCCCGCCGTGTTGGTGAAAAGCCCGCCGAAAACGCAATCCTGAATGCCGTCATAAATCAGGTGTTATCACCCGCCTACCTCGAGGCAGTCCTTGAACATACCCGCGCCGCGTTTGGCAACACCGCCGAAATCGAAAAGCAGATCGCCCTTGCCAAACAAAAACTAGATGACCTGGAACTAGCGATCAGGCGCGTCTTTGACTCCATCGAAAGAACGGGATCAGAGTCAGCCTATGAGCGGTTGAAGCAACGCGAGAGGGAACGCGCCCAAGTCAAAGCGGAGATAAATCACCTCGAGGCAATGCTGGCGGCGGCAAAGGTCGAAATCACGCCCGAGGCGATGCAAATCGTCCTGGACGAATGGCGGAAGCAATTCACCCAGGCAAGGCAATCGAATGACGTAAGACTGATTAGGACGTGGCTGTATCGTTTTGTGTCCAGAATCGAAATCGGCTACAATCGCGCCAAGATTTACTACACCTACCCCATGATTGACTTCTCACCCTCCGGCGACACCTCACGAGATATTGCTATTTTTCGTGGGGGCACAAAATGAGACACCCACAGCGGTGTCTTTTTTGTCGAAAACCCTCGTCCCCGCAATGACACGCACTTGAAGCAACTTTGTTTCTGCTTAAGCAAAAGGAGACTGCCTGACACAGTCTCCTTCTTTCTTCTTTCCCGTTGCTTTGCCTATTCTTTCAAATGATACGTATGATACGCATTCTGGCACGGATTGCCCCATGCAATGTGCATCTGCCGAGCCGTCAGGTCAATGACCAGCGCACAGATGGTACTTTCGCGGTCGAGCGGATCGGTCCCCTCGATGTTGTGATTGCAAATCGAATTCGGCAGATTGACGTGGTCCTTCTGAATCGCCTGAAGCGACTTGATGGTATGCTCCGAACTCTGCCGCAGCAGACGATTCGCCCGAAAATAGCGCACCCGCGAGGAAATCAATTCTTCCGGGTCCTGCTCGATGGCTTTCATCGTCTGCGTGAGATAATGGTTGGTGTGGACGATATACCCGTCCGTGCCGTGCAAAATCTCGAACTTGCGCGCCGAAACCTCCACCGAATACATCTCGCCGCTTTCATGAACCAACACATGGTTATAGCCTGCTGCACGATGCGAGATCAGCGTCCGCCGGATGGCGCCGGAGAGACGCCGCGCAGCCAGCACCGCCCGCGACACCACCAGGCGTGGAATGCCGATGCGCGAGTCGTTGGGATACACTGAGTCAATTAACTGGGCAATGCCATAGGCATTGAAGCCCACATTGGGCAGCAGCCCGCCATAAGTCATGGCGAGAAACGGCGGCTCATTTGCCGGCTTGGCGCTGACGACGTACACATCGTTCTCGTCTTCCGGCACCCAGTCCTCGTTATGCGCCGCCAGCACATGACCATCCGCTGTGCGCTCCTCATTGACCGCAAAACTGGTACAGCGCGTCAAATGCAGGGCATCCACCGTGACCGCTTCCATCACGTTCAGCGTCACAATCTCATTGAAAGACACATTTGCCCCTTCCGCAATGCCGCGCCACTCCTCCACATATTGCGGGTAGCGTTCCTCGGCAAACGGCAGATACTTACGCGACTGAATTTGCGCCCCCTCCCACGTCAACTCCAGCGTGCCATACGCCTGCTCGATCAGACGGCGGGCGTTCTCCACGCTGTGCTGAACCTGTTCGCGTCTCGCCTCGCCAATCTGTCTGCCCATTTCGCGGTGCGTACCATAGACTTCGATCAGCGGCGGCGGAGAAGAATGAACAATCGTATTGGGTACGGGAACTTGTTGCAGTGCCATAGAACCTCCTAAAATCAAAACCCGCTCCGAGACTTGCTGCGGAGCGGGCGAATTATATCACCGGGGAAACTTATGCCTGACCGGCATCTGCCGGCGGAACGTACGCGCTTCGTACGGGACCTTGAACTGCCTGCGCCCCGAACCGTGTCACCACCACCGAACCGATTGCCAGCAACCCGATTACCGCTGGGATGATCCAAACAAAGCAGCCTACCACCCATGAAAACTCACCCAGCATCTGAATGGAGCCGACGATGAACATGAGCAGGAACGTTCCCACTCCGGCGCTGAGCACCGCCGCCCAATCCTGCCGCAGCGCCTTTGCCAGCCGTTCGCCTACTTCACGCCCAATGGCAACCATGCCAAACAGCCAGGCAAAGACCAGCGCCACCAGCGGAATGACGGTCAGGAACAACGCCGCTCCCACCAGCACCGAGAGCAGCCCCACGCCGCCCGCCGCCAACGGCTGGGTGACCGCCGCATGTGAGACCTTGTCCAGCCGTTCCTGGAAGAACAACACCGCCAGCATCCCCAGGAACGCCATCAACAGCGAACCGATAAACACCCGCCCAAAGGCAAAGAACGGATTGAAATCCACATTGATCACCGTCGGCAGACTGGGCACATCCGGTTCCGGCGGCGGGGGAACCTTCCCGCCGGGGATGTCAATCTGCGGAGCGGTGTTGTTGACCAGGTCGCCTTCGATGCGCGCCCCCTCCTCGCGCTGGAGTTGCCCACCCACCAGCACCACATCTCCGCCGACGACCGCTGTCGGCTCCAGTTTGACCTGCCCACCCACAACGACCACATCGCCGTCCACAAACCCCTCGCTGTGGATGCTTCCGCCAATCACCACTAAATCGCCGTGAAGTTCAGCATTCTTTTCAAGCGTCACATTGCCGCCAAATAAGACCAGATCGCCTTCGAACGGCTCCCCGCTTTCAATGGTGACATTCGTGCCAAACAACACCCGCCCGCTGCCGGGACCTGGTCCCTGCGCATACACGGCGTGGGTGGGCAAAAACAACAACGCCAACAGTAAAAGGAAAGTCAGAGTTTTGTACTTGATTTTCATACCATTACACTCCTTGCGGAACACGCGTGAACCGCCAGATGGAAATTGACCAAATCAGACTCATACCGGCAAACGCCGAGAGAAGAATCAGCCAGGCAAAGGGAGGCATCAAATCGGCAATGACGCGCAGCACCACCACCGCCGCTTGAGTCGCCGCCTGCAGCGTGGTGACGAGGAAGATGCCCCACTTCACCAGCGAAGCAACCCAAGCCTGCGGCGAGGCAAGCACTGCAAAAAGCGACGGCGCCAACAGCCACAGCAGGAACAGCGCTCCTCCCAGCAAAAACAACACGCTCCCCCATAACCTGCGTCTGCGCTCGGCGAGGCGGCGCTCTGCCAGCCGCGCCTGGAATCGCACCGTAAACCCTTCGGCAGGGACAGCCATCCTCACCGAATGCAAAACCTTCTCCGTCTCCAACAACGCGGAACAATAGGCGCACGAACGCACGTGCAGGTCGAGCTCACGCTTTTGAGCATGACTCAGCGGTGTGTCATTCAACAGCCACTCTTCAAAAGGCTGGTGTTTCATACGCTCTCCTTTCGGGGCGGGCAGGCGACGGTTCTTCCTGCCACATGCCTGCCAGCGCCCGCCGCGAGCGGTGCAGGCGGCTCTTGACCGCACTGACCGTAAGATTCAAGGAATTGGCAATTTCCACTTCCGAAAAGTCGTACCAGTAACGTAAAATGACCGCCGCCCGGTCGGTGGCATCCAGTTTCTTGAGCAAAAGGTGAAGGCGGTCGCGCTGTTCCTTTCGGACCGATTCAGTTTCCGGGTCGGGGGCAGAGGCGTCCGGCAGTTCGAAGGTCGCGCCGTCGTCAGTCTCGATGTCCATCGAAAACATCGCAAACTTTTTTCTGCGAAGGTTATCTATGCAGTAATGCGCGGCGATGGACAAAATCCACGTCCCGAAGGGGCGCGAGGCGTCGTAGCGGTGCAGCCCCTGATACGCACGCAAGAAGGTTTCCTGTGCGGCATCCTCCGCCAACTCCGGCTCACCCAGCATACGGTAGCACAGGTTATAGACTGGCTTTTGATAGGTCTCGACAAGTTGCGTGAACGCCTCGTCGCTGCCTTGTTGCGCCTGGAGCACCCAGGTTTTCTCGTCGGTCACTCTCGCTCCTATTAAGACTTTCTAGTGACATTTACGACACGAGCGGAAAAAAGTTGCGCCTAATGGATATGCCCATGCCCCTCCCCGCCTCCTTCTGGACCGAGAACCTGCTCCCACCGCCCCAGCGACTCTGCCCTTCGGGCGAAGAAGATGGCGATGAGGGTGGTCAGCGGCACGGCGCTAATCAGCCCCAGCGACCCGACCAGCGTGCGCACGATTTCCTCGGCAATAAATTCAAAATTGACCAGATAGCCGAGGCGTCCCTGCCCCAGCGTGAACATCAACAGCATGGGGAGCGAAGCCCCCGCATACGCCAGTACGAGCGTGTTGACGGTTGCCGCCACATGATCCTGCCCGATGCGCATGGCAGAACGGAACAGAGCGCCAGCCCCAAGTGACGGGTTGGCGTGATGCAGTTCAAACACCGCCGAAGCCTGCGTGGTGACGAGGTCGTCCAACACGCCCAGCGCGCCGATGATCATGCCGCCGAGCAGCAGCCCGCGCAGGTTGATTTGTGCATCGAGCATTTGCAGGAGAAAGAGGGCGTTCTCGTCGCCGGAGCCGGTCAAGCGCGCAAACGCCACAAACAGCGCCGCCAGTGTCCCTGTGATGAGCAAAACGAGAACCATGCTGAGAACTGCCGCATGGGTTTTGAGATTCCAGCCATAGGTCAGGTAGAGCGTCACGCCGAGGAGCAGGATCGAGCCGACGATGCTCACCTGTAGAGGGTCGCCGCCGGCAAGGATGCGGGGAATGATGTAGCCGATGATGACCGCCAGACTAAACGCCATGCTCAGCAGGGAACGCAATCCCTTCCAGCGGCTGATGAGCAGGATGGCGGCGGCAAAGAGGGCGGTCAGCCACAAGAGCGGTGTGGTGCGGGTGAAATCCACAAAATAGACGGTTAACAGTCCATCCGGGCGCGTGCCGATGGTCACAAGAATGGAGTCGCCCGGCTGGAGGTACACGGCATTGGACAACACCTGCCGCCTGCCGTAATCCATTTCCATCACAATGCCGCGATATTCCCCTTCCAGCAATTCCACACGCGCAACCTGATATTTCTGCCGCACACCGCCCAGGTCAATTTCACCCTCTTCGATGATGTCTATCACGCGCGCCCGCAAGGTCTCCGAACCGAAAGCCGACATGGCGGCATCCGGCAAATTCACCGGCTGGAAAAGATACAATGAAATGCCTGCGACAATAGCAGATAGAACCAGAAAGCGAGTAAGAGTGGACGATTTCATACTTTGAGTATACCCTGCCTGCAAATAAAAACAGGGCGCACCTTTGTGCGCCCTGCAGAAGGGAATGCAATTCCAAATCAAGATTTGTGCTTCCCGCCGTGCCTGCCGTTTTTCCTGCTTTTTCGCAGGCGTTCGATCATGGTTCGGGGCTGGGTTTTGATGGCGGTGATGGCAGATTCGATGCCTTCCGCCACCTCAGGCGGTACATCGCCATGCTCAAGGAAGGAGACCAGTTTTTTCGAACGAGGCTCAGCCGCTGGTTCCGCTTTCTCTTTCTTCGAGACGTAATCACCATAGTATTTGGGCGAATACAACGACCGATACTGGTAATCGTAATAACTGCTGGCGCTCCGCTCGGAAATCTTGTTGAAGACAATGCCGAGCAGGTGCGCGTTGGAACGATCCAACTGTTCCTTGATGGTGCGCGCTTGTTCTTCAGAGGTCTTGCCGGGTTCCATCACCAGGATGACGCCGTCCACCCGCGAGGCAAGGTTGTAGGCATCGGCAATGATGAGAGGCGGAGCATCCACAATGACCATTTCGAACCGCTCCCGCAAGTCGCCTAAAATGGAGCCGATGCGTTTCGAACCGACCACCTCGGTGATATTTTGGGGAATATTGCCTGCCGTGATGACCTTCATGTTACTGCCGTACCAGTTGCGGATGACTTCATCGAAATCCGCCCTGTTGCGAATCAGGTCGGAGAGACCGGGTTCCTTCGCCATATCGAGCGCCTTGTGGATGGCGGGTCTCCGCAGGTCGGCATCCACCAGCACCACTTCCTGTTCGCCCTGCGCAATGGATAATGCCAGGTTGGTGGCAATGGTGGTTTTTCCGTTTCCCTGGCTGGGGCTGGTGACGAGAATGGTGCGGATGGGCTTGCTGATTTGGAAGAATTCGATGTTCGAGCGCAACAAGCGGAAGTTCTCCGCAAGGATGGAGGCGGGGTCCTTGGCAACGTAAGTGGCGTTGTTCTCCTTGTCCATAAGTTCGGAGATGTAGCCGATCACCGGCAGATTGAAAATGCGCTCGACATCGGATGTCGTTTTGACGGTACGGTCGAGAAAATCGAGCAAATACGCCGCCCCGGCGCCCAGGCTGAACCCCACCAAACCAGCCAGCCCAACGATGATGAGCTTGTTCGTTCCTACGGAGCGCGTGGGCAGGTTGGCAGGTTCCACCACAGAGAGGATGTTCAGCGCCCCTTCCTGCGAGTTGGCAAGGAAACTGGCGTAACTTTCCCGCAGCTTGTTGAGTTTTTCCGTTTGATCCTTGATCTGGCTTTCGATGTTGGCAATCTGGCTGGCGCTGTTCAAACCAATCAGACTCGTCTGTAATTCTTCGATCTGCCGTTCGGTCTCTTGAATTTGAGTCTGCAGGCTGGAAAGTTGCTGGCGGATGAACTCCTGACGGATGCCGGTTTCCGTATCGCCGATGGCGGGACTTTGCTTGATCAGCTGCCGGGCGAGTTCATCGGCAATCAGTTGCGCACGCTTGGGGTTCGTATCGGTGACCGAAATTTCCACCATCTGCGTATTCGGCACGGCGCGCGTTTGATACTGCGGCAGCCAGTCAATGCCGAGCGCTTCCATCGTCGCCTGTTGAATCGGTTCGCGCTTCGCCATATCGGCATAGATTTGAGCCAGCTGCTGGGCAATGTAAATTTGACCGGCGTCGGGGTTGGGATTCAGGATGGTCGTACCGATAACCAGCGTCGTCCGGGAAACATAAACATCCGGTTGAAACAGAGTGGAGACTCCGCTGGCAACCACTGCCAGCATGGTCACAATAACCACAAGCCGCCACCAGCGCATGAGAGGTCTAAGATAGGCTGTAATTTCCATAGTTGGGATTTCAATCCATGAAAAACAAAATAACGAACCGTAAAAACTATACCACAATCGGCACTGTGAGTATATTGTATTACTAATCAGGGAGTGTCCAATGTCGTGGGCTTAGCCACAGAGAGCGCAGAGATTTTGAGATTTTTCTCAGAGATCTCTGTGAGCTCTGTGGCAGAAAAATCTTTAGCCCATTCTTTTAGACACTCTCACTAATCACCTTACGCAGTTTTCTTGTAACGCGACATTTATGTCGCCTGAAAACGCGAGATGCCCTTCGGCAGGCTCAGGACAAGAATCTCGCGCTACCGCGTACCTCACTTTACGCCGTTTTCTCGTAACGCGAAACGTACGTCTCCGCTACGAATCGGTTACTAACCCATGACGCAGTTGGTGCAAATTTGTTACCCCAAATTGTCAGACAAATATCACGGCGCACTGCACTCGATTTCCGCGCGCTCCACATATTGGACATAACAAAGCGGGCGCGCGGGGTTGGCGGCGGCAAGTGTTTGCGTCCACGGCAGGGGGGAAGGGATTGTCAGAGCAGGGTAGGCGGCATGAAGCGTTTCCACGTACCAATCGAAATGCAACAGTTCCTCGGCAACGACCGCCACATCCGGGCGCTGATCGAGCGCAAAGTGGAAATACCAGAGGGTGAACACCGCCCGGTCACCTTTGACAAAGACCAACGCATCTTTCGGGACCTCGGACAGGACCTGCCTCCCAAACCTTTCCGCCCGCTGATCATGAGAGGCATCCACCTGCTCCGCATGGCTCAAGCCCTGAACCAGGAAAAATGCCGTCAGCAAAATCCCCATCCCCGCTTTCAACATTTGTGATTGGAGCATATTCAAGGCATGCCCAACCGCCAGCCCCGCCCAAATGGAAAACACCATGCAAAGGGGAAGCAGATACAAGTATGAGTCATTCGACGAGTACACAAGCGCAAATACAGTGTGCGCTGCGCCGACCCAAAGAGTGGAAAGATACAACCGCGAGGGTTGAAACCACACAATCAACCCCGTCACCCCCAACACAATCCCCAACCACCCAAACTGCTGGATCATCAAGGATGCCCAGGCTTGAATGCGTTCCGCCGCGACAGGGAGGGGAGATTGCAGATAGTAACTCCGATACAAACTCCCTGAAACCAGCCACCAGAATCCTTCGAGCGTTTGCGGGTTTCCCCAATTGACGGGGGCGCCGGCATGCGCCCGCAGGGGAAGGGTCAGGTAGAGGGAAATGCCGAGGATAAAGCCGGCCAGTTTGCGGGTCAGAGAAGAGGCGAGGGACAGCGGGCGATTCGGCACAGAGTGGGAGGAATCCCAAAACATGAGGGGGAGCAAAAGCAGTGTCGTGAGGTGATTTCCCGCTGCCAAACCCAGGATGAGCGCCCGCTTGAAATCCGAAAGCGGATTGGGAAAGATGTAAAGATAAAGGATGAGGGCAGTGAGGAAGGCTTGCAGGGCATAGACTTCGGTAATCACCGCCTGCGACCAGAGCAGCGGAGTCAAGCCGAAGACGATGCCGGCAAGGAGGGCGGCGAACCCGGCGTGTTTGAGGTTCTGTTCGTTGAGGGCGCGGCTGACGAGGTGGTAAACGAGCAGCGCAGAGAACGCCGCAAACATAGCAGACATGAGATTGGTGCGCCAGGCAAGCGTGCCGATGGGAATGGCTTGAAAGAGGCGTGCCAGAAGCAGGTAGAGTGGGTAGCCGCTAGGGTGAGGAACTCCGCCTGTGTAAGCAGCTGTGATGAGGTCGCCGCCATCGCTTCCGTCGTTTGCCCAGGTGAGTCCTGGCGCCATCGTGTTTAGGTAGATGACCAGCAGGAACGCCGTCAGGAGGATAGAGGGGAGGGAACGTGACAGCGGTTTTGCAAACATGCCCATGAAAAATGACGGGGAAGAGGTTGATCTCTTCCCCGTCAGTGAATGCGATGCGAAAGGGTTATTTGCCAACCAGGGCATACACCCCGGAGACTTGAGTAAAGGCGCAGGCGGTCTTTTTCTCTGTGTCGGTTCGGGTCTCGATGGGGTCCCAGGTGAGGGGCGGGCGGGTCAGTTTCTTGAAACGCATACCGTAGAAATCGAAAAAGTAGAACTGTCCCTGTTTTTCCGGCGGGAGGGCATAGCAGGCTTCGACGGTTCCCTCACCGGGGAGGATTTCATAGGTCAGGCGTCCGGCGTAGTAAACGCGCAGGAAAAGCAGGTGGGCGAGGGGTTTGCCGGCGTCTTCAGGGATGCGGCGAATTTGAAAGCGGGGATTCCAGAGGATGGCTTCCACACAGTAGCCGGGTTTCAGGTCTTTGATTTCGAGCGCCACCACGCCGCCGATGGAGTAGAGCCCGTCTTTGCAAATGGCAAGGAACGGCGGCGGCGGTTTGACCGAGCCGGGTCCAGGTTTGCCCGGCGCAGGAGCAAAGCCGCTTCGATTCAAGGATGCACTCACGGATTGCCCGCCTCCTTGCACCGCCCAGACGGTTTCGCCGCCGGCAAGGAAGAAAATCGTCAACACTACGCTGAGTGCCAGCAAAATACGCAGCGGATGAATTTTCATAATAGCCTGCCTTTCTTTTTTGCATTATATCCCGGGCGTAATGCCAGGGACGGTATGCTGTTGGTTTTCATCTACGGGACGCGGAAAGTCACTGCGAGATACACGTCGGTGCGGAGGCTGGTTTCGACCAGCAGTGTGCTGCCCTGAAGGGTTGCGGGCAGGTTGGTTTTTTCCAGCGTTGCGCCGGGCGGCAGTTGCACGCGGATCGTCAGAGGATGGGCAAGGGTGCCGGGTTGTTTTTGCACTTTGAGGCGATAGGTGAAACCGCCGCTTCCATTTTGGGAAACGACTACGGCGGGCAGGGCGAACTCGAAGCCGGTTTCGAGCGACTGCCCGCCGGGGACGACAAGCAGAGTGCCATAGCCTTGCACACCGTCCATAGGCTCATCCAGAACGTCCACGCGCGGCGGCACGGTTCTTTCCGTCAGAATCCACTCGGCGGGAATTTCGTGCGGGCTGGCGTTCAGCAGCTCGACACCTGTTTGTTTGTACACCCGCAAGTAAGACCAGTAACACCGCTGCATGGGGTACCAATCCACGCCCTCGCCCGGTTGATAGCCCCAATGCATACAGGGGATGTTTTCGTCCGCACGATTCTGATGGGTAACCGATAAAACGCTCCTGGGCGCGGAAAGGTTGGTTAAATCCACTTCATAAGACACCCCAACATCCACCAGCGCGTTGGTTTTGTTGAAGCCGATGTTGGTGTCGGTCATCATCAGGAAGTCGCCGTCAGGCAGAGAGCGGAGGGCGTTATCCCAACCGCGCGCGGCAAGCAGAGACATGGCGGCGGGATCGTGAAAGTACATCAGCAGGTGACGTTCGTTCAACGCTCGGACCAAAGCAGCGAAAAGCCCGCGCCAATCCTTGTCTGCGCCGTTCATCATTTCCCGCAAAAGGGCGCCGGCAATCTCTTCGATGAAATGTTTGCGATACCAGACGGCAGGGGCAGGCTCATCCGGCGGGGGCGCCTTGGCGGAGCGCATGTATTCGATCACGTTGGCGCTGGTCAGCGGGTAGGGCGCTCCGTCCACTTCCAAAGGTCCCAGGGCGCTCAGCAAAATGACGAGAAACTGCTGGTCGAAGGCGATGACGCCATCCAGAGGTTCGGGGTGGATATAGGCGTACAGGTATTCCGCCCAGCGCGCGCTGGTGGGAAAGTCGGCGTACCAGTTCGAGTCGCGCAGGATGAGGACGGGGGCGTTCATGTATTCCTGTAACTGCCAGGGAGCGGCAGGGTAGGGGTTCGTCCAGTCTTCGAAGTTGTCGTCCACGCCCTCGAACTCGAGACTGAGGATTACTCCGTCTTGCACCACCAGCCTGCCGACGGTGGTGATAAAACCGCCGGTGGGACGCAGTTCGTCTTCGTTTTGCACGAGGAGGAGGTAGGTTTTCGGTCCGTTTCCGTCAGCGCCCAGGATGCCGGGCAAGGTCGCTGCCGCGGCGAGACCTTCCTCCATCCGTGCGAGCAGGGGATCGAGGCTGGTTATCATGTCCTGCAGGCGGGGCGATAACGCCTCGGTTTGGATTTGGCTGCGCGCCTCGAGCGCAAGTTCGAATTCTGTTCGGGCATCCTTCAGGTGAGGCTGGGCTTCTGCGAGACGAGTCGTCAGTTCGGCGGGGGTGGGGGAAGAGGCAGAGGCGTTGACCATGCTCAGGAGGGGCGAACCAGCCTCGAGGGCGAGAAGAGAGGCGTCGGTCAGCCGGTTTGTCAGTTCGAGCAAGTGAGGGGCGTTCTCGATGTCGCCGCCATAGCGGGGGATCCATCCCAGTTTGGGAGCAAGCCACAAAAACGGCTGCGCCTCCTGCGTGAAGTCTTGCAGGTTGCTCTGCACTTCGGTCACGGAGGCGGTCAGCGAGGACGGGTCGGTGATGGCGGCGGGGTTTTGAAGCGTTGCCCGCAGGGCGTTCACACTGCGATAGACTTCCATGCCCTTTTGGTAGGTGCGCCAACCTTTGATGCCTGCGCCTGCGAGGAGGATGATGAGGAGGAATGCGAACAACCAGCGCAGGATACGCCGAAGATTTGTGGGGCGGGTTTTTGCTTCGGGGGCGGTGATGTTTTTCATGATGTGTGTGTTCGCTGTGTCAACGGTGAAATTGCGCCGCCAGTTCGCAAATGTTCGAGAAACCCTTGTGAATTAAATCGTGAAGCACGGCGCTGACTTCGAGCATGGCGTCGAGGGAATGGATGGTGTCGGGAATATCGTAATTGCGTCTTTCAGCCGCCCAAGAGAGGAGATGGACGCGCCCGCCGATGGCAGGGAATTCGTTTTGGAGCGCCTCGCGCTGCCCCGCTTCCATGACGAGGATCAGGTCTTGCGCGGTGAGGAGAGAGGCGGTGACCGGCTTGGAGCGGTGACGGGTCAGGTCGAGGTCGTATTTGCGGGCGATGAGGGATGCTTCGGGAAGCGGGGGCAAGCCGCGTTCCGCCCAGGTGCCGGCGCTGTCCACCGTCCATTGAGCGGCGGCGGAGTTTTGGTCGAGTTCGTTCTTGAAAAAGGCGGATGCCAGCGGGGAACGAAAACGGTTGGCGGTGCAAACGAATAATACAGAGGGCATGAGAAAAATCTCGAAGGCAGAGAACTCTGGGAAGCCTTCTCATGCCTTCGGTGAATCTGAAACGGAAGGAAAGATACGCTTCAGTCGCTGGACGAGTCGGCGGGGGCGGCTTCTTCCAATTCGACATCTGCGCCGGTAAAGTATCCCTTGCTGTCGTTGTAGGGGGAGAAGTATTTGTATCCGCCGTAGTAGTAACTGCGGTTGCGGGGGATGCGGTTCATCACCACGCCCACCACGCGGGCGCCTGCGCGGCGGTACAGTTCCATGGAAGAACGCGCGGCTTCGGCGCTGGTCTTGCCGGGCTTGACGACGAGCAGGACGGCATCCACTTTTGCCGCCAGCACCTGCGCATCTGCCACGAGGGAGGGGGGCGTGTCAATGATGACCATTTCTGCCACGGAGCGCAGTTCTTCCAAAATCCAAGTCATGCGGTCGGAGCCAAGCAGTTCAGCGGGATTGGGCGGGATACTGCCGGTGGTGATGACGGTCAGTTTGGGCAGGTCCACGCGGCTGCGGAATACTTTCGATACATCGCCCTGTTCGCGGAAGAGGTTGCTCAAGCCGTCCAGGTTGGGCAGCCCCATGTAACGATGGACGTTGGGGTGACGCAGGTCGGCATCCACCAACACGACGCTTCGTTTTGCCTGGCTGTAAATCGCCGCCAGATTGACCGCCACCGTGGTTTTGCCTTCGTAAGGTTCGGCGCTGGTGACGATGAGGGTGTGAATCGGTTTTTGGACGGCGGCGTATTCGAGGTTGGTGCGCAGGGAACGGAAGGCTTCTGAAACGGGAGAACGCGGCTGACGCGCCACGTACACTTCGTCGCCTTTGCCTTTGTATTGCATCTCGGCGATGAACCCCAGCACCGGCACGCCCAGCAGACGCTCCACTTCCTCGGGTGTTTTCAGGGTATCGTCCAAATATTCGATGAGAAAGACCAGACCCACCGCCAGCATCAATCCAACCACGGCGGCAAGCACGGTATTCATGACGGTGCGCGGGCGGATGGGCATCTCCGGCGCGGAGGCGGGTTCGATCTGGACGATGTTGGGGGTGTTTTGCAGGCGGGCAAGGCGGATGGTTTCGAGGCTGTTCAACAGGTTGAGGTAAATCTGCTGATACAACTCCAGCGTGGACTGCAACTGCATGAGCTGCGGGTCGTTGCTTCCCTCGTTAATCGGCTTGCCAAACACCACCAGGTTGGAATAGATTTCTTGATATACGTTCAGCAGGGGCTTGATTTGGTCAATGCGGGCTTGTTTTTCGGCGATAAGAACCTTGTTCTGGGTAACGTAAGTTGGCAGGGCGGCAATTTCTTGTTCCAGTTGCAGCATCTCCGCCTGCAAAGGCTGGATTTGCGCCTCCAGTTGGGCGATTTGATCCTGCAAATTTTGGCTGGAGATTTGGTTGATGACGGTCTGCAAGCCGGAGATTTGAGTCTCCATTTGCCGAATCTGCTCGCGCAGGCTTTCTTCAGCGGAGTTGAAACGTCCCGCCTGGAAGGCGTCGTTTTGCTCCATGAGTTTGACGACCAGCACATTTGCAATCTGGGCGGCGCGGGCAGGATCTTCGTCTTCCACCGTCAACTGGATGACCTGCGTATCGCGGATTTGCTGGGCGGTGATTTGTTCGCGCTCGATGGTATAACCCAGTTCCGCCGAAGCCGCATCCAGCACCGGCTGGGTGGTAATCAGTTGAACATAAGTTTGCGTGAGCTGCTGACCGCTCAAATAGGTGTAGTCGGAGACGCTCTCCTGCGGCGGGCGCATGACCATGACGCGCGTGGACGCCTGATAGATCGGCGTCTGGTAACTGCTGAAGAGATATCCTCCCGCCCCTCCCAGGAGGAGACCCAAAATCAACAGCCATAGCCAATGTTTGATAATTTGAAAATATTCCTTCAGTTCCATCCAAAACTCCTAAAGTGCGGGGTTGGGCGCCGCGTGCCGCCGCTGAACGCCGCCTTTAAATTAATTGTACACGTTCTTCACTGCCATAAACAAGATAACAAAATAATTGGGTCAGTACTTACGCAAAAAGGCTTTCTTATCCACTAATCTGCGCTAATCTTCGCGGATTTTGAACAGATTAGTGGAGATTAGCGAGTGCGCGCGAATACTGGAGAACGCCCTCCACACGCAAGAGTTCCTACACTCTTTTCACGCCGAAGCGCGCGCCACGCCTGCCAGCGCAGTCTGCACCGCCTCCACCACAAAGCGGATCGAATCATCGGAGAGGGCGGGGTAGAGCGGCAAAGTCACCTCGCGCGCCGCCAGCGCCTCGGTCTGCGGGAGGTTCGAAGCGCCGGGTAGGTTCAGGCGGCGATAGGCGCTGAACTGGTGGACCGGCGGGTAATGAATGCTGGTCTGAACGCCCTGCGCCTTCATCGCTTCCATGAAAGCCTCACGCGGCGTGCCGGGCGGGAGCAGGATGGGCAGCAGATGACACGCCGACACGCCCGCATGACCCTCGAACGGGACGGTCACCTCAGGGCAGGTTTCCGCCAGCAGGCGGCGGTACAGCGCGGTCTTTTCCCGCCGCAGTTGGTTGTTGCGCGAAAGTTTCCGCAACTGCACCCGCCCCAGCGCCGAGCGGATTTCGTCAATGCGGTAGTTGTATCCCAGGTCCACCACATCGTAACTCCAGGCGTGACCCTTGTGACGGTCCCAGGTCAGGCTGGTCATGCCGTGCGAGCGCAGGAGGCGCAGCCGCTCCGCCAGGCGGTCGTCGTTCGTCACCAGCATCCCGCCTTCGCCGGTGGTCATGTTCTTGTTGGAAAAGAAACTATAACAGCCGATCGCTCCCCACGTTCCCAACATGCGCCCGTCCAGTTCCGAACCGACGGCATGAGCGGCGTCTTCGATGACCGTCAGCCCGTGCCGTTCTGCCAGGTCAAGGATGGCGGGCATGTCGCAGGCGTAGCCGCCATAGTGCATCACCAGGATGGCGCGCGTGCGCAGCGTGATGCACGCCTCGACGGCTTGCGGAGAGATGTTCAAGTCGTTTTCACCGCCGATGTCGGCGAAGACGGGAACGGCTCCGGCGTAGCGAACGGCGTTGGCTGTAGCGACAAACGTCAGCGAGGGAAGAACCGCTTCGTCTCCCGCACCCAAGCCTGCCGCTACACAAGCGAGATGCAGCGCCGCTGTGGCATTGGTCACCGCAATCGCATGACGCGCGCCGGCATACGCCGCGAATTCGCGCTCGAACTCCTGCGTCACCGCGCCCATCGTCAGCCAGCGGCTCTTCACCACCTGCCGCACGGCTTCTTCTTCTTCGCTGTCGAAATCAATGTCAGAAAGCGGCACGCGCCAATCCACAATCACTCCTCGGGCAGGAACTGCTCCCGCATGTTGGCGAAATCTTCGGCGGCTTGGGCATAGTCGTCGGGGCGTCCCAAATCCATCCAGTAGCCGTCGAAGGGATAACCGACCACTTTTTCACCAGCCGCAATCATTTTCAAGACGAGTTCGGGGAAATCAAGATACACGTTATGAGGGATGAATTCCAGCACCCGCGGCTCGAAAACGTAGATGCCCATGCTGACGGTGTAATCGTAGACGGGTTTTTCGATGTAGCCGTGGATGCGGTAATCGCCGTCCCATTGCACCACCCCCAGGTCAATTTTGACGCGCCGCTGGTGGACGGCAATGGTGGCGATGCCGCCCTGCGCCTTGTGAAATGCCGTCAGTTCCCGAAAGTCCAGCGTGGTCAGCACATCGCCGTTGGCAACCAGGAAGGTCGAGTCCAGCCCCGCAATCAGCGCGAGCGGACCCGCCGTGCCAAGCGGCTTTTCCTCGTAACTGTACGCAATGTTCATCCCCCACTGCTGCCCGTCCATGAAGAACGTGCGGAGCAGGTTGGCAAGATGCCCCACCGTCAGCACAATATCGGTGATGCCGGCGCGTTTCATCTGCTTGAGCATCACCTCCAGAATGGGCATATCGCCGATGGGCATGAGCGGCTTGGGCAGAATTTTCGTGTACGGCGCGAGGCGCGTGCCTCTGCCTCCCGCCAGAATCACTGCCTTCATGCGTCCCTCCTAGAATTCATACACACCTACTTTGTAGCGGTCCAGATTGCCGCGCATCCACTCGATGGTGCGCTCCAACCCCTCGTCGAACGTGACCGTGGGTTTCCATCCAAGACGCTGGACGGCGAGGGAGTTATCGGAAACCAGCCGCAGGACTTCGGACGCTTCCGGTCGGACCCGGCGCCTGTCTTCCACCACCCGAACCTTTCTGCCCACCCGGGCAATGATGCGCTCTGCCAGGTCACCGATGGAAATCTCCTCGCCGGTTCCCAGGTTGAAGACGCCGCCCTCCACGCCCGGCGTTTCTGCCGCGCACAGGAAGCCGTTGACCGTGTCGCTCACGAAGGTGAAATCGCGCGTGGTGGTCAGACTGCCGAGTTGGACCTCGTCCCTTGCCAGCGCCTGCGTGATGATGGTGGGAATGACCGCCCGCGCCGACTGCCGCGGTCCGAAGGTGTTGAACGGACGCACCGTTACGGCGGGCAGACTGTAGGCGGCAATGAAACTCTCGACCAGTTTGTCCGCGCCGATTTTGCTGGCAGAGTAGGGCGATTGCGCCTGTAACACATGGCTTTCGTTGATGGGCGTCTGCCGCGCCGTGCCATACACCTCGCTCGTGGAAGTATGCACCAGGCGTCCCACACCCTGCTCGCGGCAAGCCATCAGCACGTTGAGCGTCCCCAGGAAGTTGACCGCCGCCACCTCCGCCGGGTGGACGTAGGAATACGGGATGGAAATCAGCGCCCCCAGGTGAAACACCAAGTCACAGCCTTTGACCGCCCGCTGAACGGCGTGCTCGTCGCGCAGGTCGCCAGCGACGATTTCTAGCTGCGCCAAGTCGGCGGGGTCGAGCAGTTTGAGCAAGCCCAGGTCGCCGCGTGAAGTGTAGCGCACGAAGGCGCGCACCTTTGCCCCCTTGCGAAGGAGCGCCTCTACAAGATGACTCCCGATAAATCCGCCCGCCCCGCTGACGAGTACCTGCCGCCCTTGCCAAAACTCGTTCATACGAATGCCTTTTCTTCAGCCGCCTGCAAAGCCAGCGCCGCATGGGATGATTCATCAGCGGCGGGAGCGGGCTTGGTCAACTGACGGCGCAGGAGGTCGAGCACCTCCGAAAGCATCACCACGCGCAAGCCGGTCTTTCGGCAAAGCGCCAGAATGCGCTTCTGGTCTTCCTCAACAGGGGAGGTAACGGCATGGAAGATGACGCCCACATCATGTCTCTTCACCAGTTCCGGGATGTCGTTGGTCGTGCCAAGCACTTTCAATCCCTCGTAACGCATTCCGTGTTTCGAGGGGTCGTCATCCACAATGCCGACAATCTGGTAAATCCGTTTGAACTCGCGTCTTTGCAGGAGCCAGGTCGCAAATTCGCTCCCTTCTCCCGCTCCCACCACAAGCACGCGCTCCGGCGCGCCAAACGTGCTGTTGCGGATGGTGATCCAGCGGCTGGCAAGCCCGGTGACCAGGCGCAGACGGTAACGCACGGCGATGAAACCAAACAACACCACCAGTCCCGCCGCCGACATGAAGCGCACCGGCGGAAAAATATGCGGGTGATATACGAGTTCAATTCCAATCACTGTCACGGTAACGAGGGCGCAGGAAACAAACAGGCGCAGCACATCATCGGCGGCAAGATGCGCCCAGGAAACCGCCCTCAGCCCCAGCAGGGTGTTGAACAGGCTGAAGAGGAACGCCAGCACAATCGCCAGCGATACGGCACGGTCGAGACCGATGTCCAGCGGTCCGCTCAAACGCCAGAGGAAGCCCGTCAGCCCGATGCCGAAGAGGGAGATGACGAAATCGGTGACGAGCCAGTTCAGGTAGCGGCGCGAGAGGCGGGTCAGCGGTCCGCCAAAGAGCCAGCCTTCGGAGATGTGGCGGCTGCCCAGTCTCGGAATCAACACCACGAACGTCCAGAACAGGGTATCGAGGTCGGTCAGGAGGCTGTGATGACGGACGTAGAGTTGGTCGAGGCGCAGTTTGTCGGGCAGAATGTTTTCGAGGTAGTCGTCAATCACCCGTCCGCTGCTGAGGCGTTTTTCTTCATCCCGATAGAGGACGCTGGCAGGACTGGTGATGCCGGGACGCACCGACAGAATTTCCTCCCGCACAGCCGGAGACCAGGTGCGGACGATTTCCGGCGCTTCGGGGCGCGGACCGACGAGACTCATCTCGCCCATCAGCACGTTCCACAACTGAGGCAGTTCGTTCAATTTGGTGTCGCGCAGCCACTGCCCCAGCGGGGTGATGCGCGGGTCATCCCGTCCCGTGATGGGCGGACCGGCGTAACTGGCTGGCTCCTCGCGCATGGTGCGGAATTTGAGGATGCGGAACTCCCTCCCATGCCTGCCCACCCGCCTCCCCCAGTAAAAGACGGGACCGGGCGAATCGCGCTTGATCAGGATGCCCAGCGCCAAAAACAAGGGGGAGAGCAGGAGCAGTCCCAGCGCCGCGGCGATGACATCCAGCAGGCGCTTGGCAAAATCGGCAACACAATTCTCGAAGCGGGCATACAGCCCGGGCGCAGAAAACAACGAAGACATGGTGACAGGTGTGTTTTGCATAAGGGGGCATCCTTTGTGAAAAAATCAATTCGACAGCAGCGGCGGCGGCAGTGATTGCTTTTCGAGCGGCAGCCGCCCCTGCAAATAAAACCGCAGCATCCCCTCGGCTTTGGAAAGCGCCGGATGACCGGGTTTCAGGCGCAGCCCCGCTTTGAGAAGCCCATGACTGGCGCGGTTCATGAACGGACGCAGCCAGGGATGAAAGACCACCCTCTGCCGCACAGGCTTGGCAGTGTACCCCATACGAAACTTAAACTCGTCCACGCTGGGGGGCGCATCGAGGGAGTGAAGCCCATACAGGATGGCTCTCGTTTCAGGGCGTTCCAGCAATGCGCAAGTGACCACAAAACTCAAGGCATTGTTGACATGCTCTGCCAAAAAGTCACGATGACATTGCTGATAGAGCATATAGCCCCACTCCCCCATTTGAAAGGTGATGACCGACGCCGCCAATCTGCCGTTTACCAGCGCGCCCCAGGCATCGAAGCCGGGCAGATCTCGTGCAGAGAGGCAGCGCGTGTGCCAGGTCTGCTTCTCCAGATGCAATTTGCGCCCCTGACGGGCAAGCGTATCCACTTGCAAATCGAAGCCTTCTTCCGCCAGCCGCTCGAAGGAAATCGGTTCCACCCGGCAATGACTTAATCCCCGCCGCACATTTTTGCGCGACCACTTGCCGAGCGTTTCATATCCATATCCCCTCCCATCGTAAACGGCATGATAACTTGCCGCGCCCTCTTTCACAGAAAATGGAGACGAATAGCGCAAGCCCGCTACCTTTTGCTCTTTCAGCAGACTGTTCAATTCGTCCTCAGAAGGCTCGATGAGCCAATGATAGGGAAACGCCTGAAACACGCGCGGACCGAAATCCGCCCAGTAACTGCTTTGGGTTTTGATGACGGTATGTCCCTGACGGCGCAGCCATTCGGCGAAGATTTCGGCATTCATGGCATGTTGTGGCGCAGCAACAATTCGGCGGGGATGTTTGCAGAGAGGATTTGTTTGCGATGAACTCCCAGGATCATGACCGTCCGTTCCAGGCGGCGGAGGACGTACCCCGCCCGCTGATCGCCGGACAAAGAGGGTTTGTTCCAAACTGCAACATGGGTCACCAGCGTTCGGATGTTCGCGTGGTGAGCGCGCACATAACCCATAATGGACTGTTGAATGACGGGCAGCACCCGCTTGCCGCGGAAGGTTTCGAATGTCCAGCCGTCGTAGGTGTAGGCTTCGTGCGGCTGTAAGGGATAGCCCGCTTCGTTCCCCGGCGGAAACTCCAGCCAGACAAAGCCCGCAAATCCGCCCTCTGAATATGCCGTAAAACACAGGTCGCCGCGCTTCAGGCGGGCATGGAACTGCTCCATCCCATATTCGCCCCGCAGGGCAAGGATTTCTTTCCGCCCCTGCCAGGTTGTCAGGTCGCTTGCGCTGTTCAAGGTCTCGATTTGCAAGGGGACAGCAGGCATTACAGGGAAATCAGGAATTGCAAGGTCTTTTTCCAGGCGGCAAACGGTTTCAATGAGAAACAGGTTGCGCCATGCCGCCCGCAAAGCGTCCCACAATCCATGCGCACGATATAACGAGACGAATTTTCGCTTCCCCTGTGCGGCGTTTCGAGCCAATCGGTGGAAGATGTTTTCCGTGCTAACTGACATGGGTTGTCCTTTGCGGCGCGTCACCCGGCGAGATGACAGAGAGGGCGCGGAACATCGCGTCATACGCATCGAGACATGCTTCCCGCGAATAACGCTTTTCCAATGCCGCCCTGCCATTGCTCCCCCACTCTTCCAACTGCGCCGGGCGGCTCCTCAGCGCCCGGATTGTTTCCGCCAACAGAGCGGGCTGCGCCGGAGGGACGACGACTCCGCATCTTTCCTTTTGCACCACAGCCGCCGCTTCGCTCGCGGCATCTGCCACCGCCAAAATGGGACGGGCGCTTGCCATGATGTTGAAAATCTTACTGGGCAAAGAGGTATGGCTGGCGGCTGGATTCAATGTGACCAGGCTCACATCGGCGGCGGCAAGCGCTTCGGCATAGCCCTCACGCGGCTGGTAGGGCAGAAAACGCACGTTCTCCAACCCATAGCGAAGCGCCTGGGTTTGCAAAGCCGTCTTCCTGACACCCTCGCCGACGATGACGAAGACAATTTCCCTTTCATCCCTCAAGAGCCGCGCGGCTTCGACGACATCCTCCAGCGCGGAGGTATGTCCCAAATTCCCGGCATAGAGCAGGACAAATTTACCTTCCAAGCCATACGTCCGGCGGAAACCGTTTTCCTTTGTTGGCAGAGGGCGGATGGAATGCGGGTCCGCCCAGACGGGCAGGACTGACAACTTAAGAGGGGAAATTCCCTTTGCAAGCAGGTTTTGCCGAAAACTTTCAGAGATGAGGGAAATATGCGCCGCCTTTTGGTAGATGAATCTTTCCATCCGTTCAAAGAAGCGTATCGCCAGGCGGTTCCGCAGCACACCGGCATTGACGGCGGTTTGCGGGTACAAGTCTTCGACGCGCAGGAGCCAGGGAATACGGCGGATGCGGCTGACCAGCCAGGCGGAAAGTCCCAGCGGCAGAGGCGGCGAAGCGCTCATCATCACATCCACCTTGCCGGCGGCGAGACCGCCCGCCAGCGCCATCAGGCTGAACGTGCCGTAATTCAAAATCCGCGACCAGAACGAGCGGGAAGGGGAAATAGAACTCCAGACGCGAATGACATTGACGCCGTTCAATTTTTCGCGCGCGAGAAAAACGTTGCGATAGCCAGCGAACACCCTGCCGTGCGGATAACTGGGCGCGGCGGTCACAAACGTGACCTGATGCCCGCGCGCGAGCAGCCCCTCGGCGAGTTCCCTCGCCAGCACTGCCCCGCTGACTTCTTCGGGCGCGTAGTGCTGTCCCATGATCAGGATGTGCATGTCAGTCCGTATTCTCCCGCAGGATTCGGGCGGGATTTCCCGCCGCCACCACACCGGCGGGAATATCGGCTGTGACCACACTGCCCGCGCCAATGACACTGCCGCGTCCGATGGTCACGCCTTTCAGAATCAGGCAGTTCATGCCGATAAAGACGTCGTCTTCAATGAGAATGGGCGAAGTAGAGCCTCCCTGAGGCTGATCCAGCCGGAGGTCCGGTTGAAGCGGGTGAAAGTCGGAATCCACGATGATGGAGTTGGCGCCTACAGTCACGCGGTCTCCGATGACAATCTGTTTGGAGGCGCAAATCGAGCCGCCGGTCATGGAAAAATCATCGCCAATCTGGAGGAGACTGCCCGCCTGCCAGGTGCACAAGATGACCGCATGGTTTGCCCCCAGCGGGTTGGAGCGCAGGGTGGAACGCAGCGCCAGGCGGTCACCGAATCGCATTTGACTCTGACGATGTTTCTGGATGACAGGCAAGCCGTGCAAACGCCAGCCTTTGCCCCAGGCAATGCCGTTCCACAGGAAGAGCAGACGATTCAACGGATACGCCGCTCCGAGCAGAAGGCTGTTCCAGATTTTCCAGGGAGTATCGAAGGCGTTCATCGGTCAGCCGTCACGTTCCGGGCGAGCAATTCCCTATAAAGTTGTTCGAGGCGATCCACGGTGGCGGTGATGGAAAACGCCTCCCGCATGAGTTCGGCGCATCCCGCCTGATATTTTCTGGATAAGTCGGCATCAGACAAAACCCGTCGCATTGCCTCCGCAAACGAGGTGGCATCGAATGGGACGACCTCAGCGGCGCGGTCTTTCAACAGATGAGCAATCTCCACGCTCTCCGTAATCACCATTGGGACGGACATCAAACAGGCTTCCATGATCGTCGTCGGGAAGGTATCGGTGCGGGCAGGCAAGACGAAGAGGTCGGCGTCGCGGTAGGCATTCAGCACATCATCGCCGGTCAGCAATCCCGTCAGGATGACGCGCCCGGCAAGGTTGCGGCGGGCAATGAGAGTCTTCACTTCGTCAAGTTGACCATCGTCGGGTCCTGCAATGACCAGGATGGCATTCATATCTCTCAGGCGGGCAAAAGCCTCGATGAGCATATCCACGCCTTTTTTGCGGTTGATGCGTCCAAGAAACAGGAGCAGTTTTTTGTCTGTGGAAATGTCATAGCGGCGGCGGAAAATTCCCGCTTGAACGTTCAGGTTGTAATTGGAAGGGTCGAGTCCGTTGGGGATGACGGTAATTTTTTCGGCAGGGACACCGTGCGCCCGGATTTGTTCCCGTTCGCTTTCCTGCAAAGCGATGAACGCCTGCGCCCGCCCAAGTTCACGCCTGCCAAGCAAACGGTCATAGAGTCGTTTGACGAAAAACGAATTGACGATGACCGGCATCGCGCCATGCGGTTGAACGACCAGAGGCGGATGGGCATTTCCCAGAGCGCTGACAACCTGCAGGTTCATGAGGCTGCGGTAGCCATTCAGGTGAACGACATCGAAGGAAGGCAATTCGCGCCGAAGTTGAGAAGGCAGGTCGGGACACCACACAGGTCCCAGTGTGCCGCGCCAGAAGGGAATGCGCCAGGCATCGAAGTACACCACGCGGATGCCATCCACCATGTCTTCAAAGGTATGCGGTCGAATTTTATGATGCTTGTCGAGAAGGTTGGTGCAATACACCGTGACACGATGTCCGCGGCGGATGAGTTCTTTGGCGTTGTTGTACACAATCTGGACGGGTCCGCCCCAGGCAGCCGCCGGCAGAAACCCAAGCGTGATGTGGAGGATGTTCATCCGCTCCACCCGGCAAGCAGGGCGCGATGCAAATTTCGAGCGAAGCGTTCCACGCCCCAGTTGGAGATTTTTCGACGCGCCGCCGAACCCATTTTCTGCAAATCCACTTCTCCCGAACTCATGCGGCTCATGACGTGACCCAAGCCTGATACGTCCTGCGGGTCGAACGTGAACCCTTCGACTCCCTCCTCGACCAAATCCGCCGCGCATCCCGCCCGTGCAGAGACCAGGACCGGCAGACCCGACGCCATCGCCTCGTTGACCACCAGCCCCCATTGATCCTGCAGCGGCGAATGAATGAAGGCTGAAGCCAGGGCGTAATAAGCAGGCAGAGTACGATAGGATTGAACGCCCGCCAAAGTCACATCCTTTTCAATGCCCAATCTTTGGATTTCGCTCAACAGGAAATCCCGTTCGGGACCGCCGCCCAGCAAGACCAGGCGCCAGGCATCCCGCCCGTGATTTTGACAGCGCTCTTTATACACGGCATACGCCCGCAGCAGCCCGGCGAAATTCTTGCGGGGAAGAAAACGCCCGGCAGCCAGGAAGTACGGACGCGGATTTTCCAAGCCGGGCAGGTTCCTGTATGCTTCAGGCGAACTCCTCACAAGGTCGCTCTGCGCGATGAAAAACTGGTTGTCCACCGCGTCATAACCATCGAAGATTTTGTCCGCTTTCATGCCCAAGCCTTCGAGATATGCCCGATGCGGCGAACCGGCGCACAACGCAGCGCCATACATGCCCACCAGCCATCTCTTCGCCGATTCGATTGCGGCTTTTCTGGGGGCGTCATCCCATTTCGAGTCGGACATGAGGACGGGAAGCGCACCCTTTGCCCGGCACCAAGCCAGCAGGCACCACGCATCCCAGCTGGAATAGCCATTGATGGCGACCGCCTGCGGCTGAAGACAATCCAGTTTTTTCCATATTGCGCGCAGCAAATTCAATTTCGAAATTTTTTCCACGGGCAGGTTGGGGAATAAAGTGACATGCTCAACCCCATCGTCCAGCCCGGCGCGTTCCCACAGATACTCGTCGCCGGCGTCGAAAATTTCCAGGGCGGTCAAACGCAAACCGTGTTCGGAAAAATAATTTTTCGCTGCCCCTATTCTGGCAGCGTGATAAGGTCCGAGGCGGGACCAGTGAATGACGACCAAGGGGTTGATTTGCACTGCGTTGCGGGGAATCCACAATCAAACGGCTGCCTGAGCAAAAAGTTGTCTGCGGCGGAGCAGAACGCCAAATGACCAGCCCGCCGCAGAACGCAGGAACGCATTCCTCAAAAGAAGCCTTGTCAGTTTGAGATTGGGCGGCATGGCATCCGTGAGGATTTTGATGCGAATGTCCGTATACCCCGCCTCGTCGAGCAGATTTCCGAGATTTTGCGGCGTCCAGGCGTAGAAGTGACGATGAAGATCGCCGGCGCGATAGCGGCGGTGAGGTGAAGTGCGCCAATCATCCAGCGGCAAAAGCAGGAGCAACTTGCCTCCCTCTGCAATGTGGAGGCGCATTTGCTGGAGGGCGGTCAGAGGCGCCGGCACATGTTCCAAAGCATGACTGGAGATGACACGGCTGAAGCGCGCCTCTCCCAATTCATCCAAAGCCGCAGCACAACGGACGCCCAGGCTTTCTGCCATTGCCCGGGCGGATGGGTTGATTTCCACACCCATTTTGATTTTGCCCGGCAAAACAGAGAGCAAATACCCGCCGCCGCACCCGAAATCCAGCACGCTGTCTTCCGAATGAATGTACTTCCTCCAAAACTTCAAATTCCACTCGGCTCCCAGTTTTCCGGTCACCGCCTGGGCGGAAAAGTACGCCTCGCCTTTTTGTCCCTCGTAATGAGCACTCGCGCCATAGCGCGGGGAGGGTGGTCTTGAAACAGTCATGGCATCAACGTTCCAGAGGACGAAACTGTCCGGGTTGAGGCTCAAAACTCATCGTTTTTGAATCCCGTCGCGCGGAAATTTTCGGCAGGAAGAGCCAGACCGCCAGCGCCGGCATCGCCATTGCGCCGATTGCCATCATTCCCCAGGTGGAACTGCTCGCCCATACCATCCACAAAATGGACAACCATGTGATGCCAGTGCTTTTGACCAGACTGGAGGTCTCCGGCGCCAGCATGCCGTCCAGGCGGCGGCTGAGGTAACCCGCCAGCAGACATCCCAGCAACACCCCCGCCCATCCGCCGTGGTCGTAAAAACTCCCCATCAGGGAGGACTTGGAGCCGTAGAGAACCTGATCGAATACGGCGGGATAATACCCGCTGCGGCGGGCATTCAGCCAGTCCACGATGAAATATTTCTCGGGGAAATAACGCGATGGAATCCAACCCGTGAGGGCATAATTCAAAACAGGCAAACCGTAGTCAATTCCAACCCAGCGGTCATTGAGATAACTGCTCACATACCATGCCTGAATCATGGCAGTGTCGGTGGAGCTCAAAATCTGGCTGGCGCGCTCAGGGAACGAATCAATCAAGGCGGTGAGTTCGCTGTTGATTTGACCGTAGCGCCAGTCGCTGTGCCCGCGCATCTGATACAAGGCGGCAAACACGAGGATGACCACAGCCCAAATCAGAGGGGGCATCCGCCTCTTTCGTTTGAGAACGAAGACCATGGAGAGTGCCAGCAGCAGTGAGACCGTCATGTAACGAGACCAGGCATGCGGGAGGGAAAAGATCAGAAAGAGCGCAATCATGATGCCGCCGAGAGCCTGCAGCCTTCTTTTATTGGAGAGAAGCAGGAGCAAAATCGGCGTGAACAGAAAGCCATACCCTCCATTTTGGTAACCGGTAATATTGCCTACAAATCTTCCGCCCAGAATCAATTTTTCGCCTTCCACCGGGAACAAGCCTGCCCGAAACACCAGCAGGGAGTACATGCCAAAAGCGATAAACGCCAGCAAAACGAACAGCGCCGGCAGGTTCAAGGATAATGGACCGGGCGGCAGTTTCCAGGTGACCGGGCGGTAGGAGGTTCGCAGGTATGTCACAAAGAAGGCGGCGATGCCCATCAAAATTAGGAGCAACACCCAAAACGCCCTTTCAATCCCTCCGCTAAGCGCCAGAAGAAATTGCAATCGGGACATGGAAAGGTCATCGAAAGAGGCGGCAACGGGCGAAAGAACGAAATAAACCAGAAAGGCAGTCCATGCCCAAAAGCCGGCCGTCAGCCAGCGGAACAAGCCGCGCCGAGCCAGCAAGGCGGCAAACAAAACCAACTCAAGGCTGATCACTACGGCGGTGGTTCGTAAGATGGAGGAAATTTCAAAATAAGGCATCAGGCATTCGCTCCGCTAAAAATGCGGGCATACATTTCCAAAAGACGTTCCCGGTAACGTTCCCAGGTAAACTCCCGCACCCTCTCACGAGCAGAATTTCCCATGGCAATGCGGGCATGCGGGTTCTGGTACAGATACTGGATTTTATCCTGCAATGCGTCAACATCACAGGCGGGAAAGAGCAATCCATCCACGCCCTCGCGCACCACAGACCCGGCGTTGGGAGTGGTGACCACCGGCAGTCCCGCCGCCATTGCCTCGTACACCACCAGGGCAGAGCCTTCCGAAAGGGTAGGCAGGACAAAAACATCCGCGCTTTGGTAGTATGCCCACAGTTCCGCCTGCGTCAATTGACCTGTGAACCGCACCGAAGCATCACGACCAACAAGCCTGTTTAACAGCGCCTGGTATCTGACATCCCCCTGCCCAACGATGATCAGTTCGCTCCGAGGAAAACGCAGGCGGGTAAACGCCTGCACGAGATGATGAATGCCTTTTAATGGGATGATCTGCCCGACAAACAAAACGCGAAAGCCTCCCTTTACTCGTTCCTGCTCAGGGCGTTTCGGCTCAAAATGGCGCAGAGTGACCCCATAAGGCAAAAGGATGATTTTTTGCGGCGGAATTCCCGAACGTATCATGGACTCTGCCACGAAGGGAGAGGGGACAATCAGAAAATCCGCCACCTCGTATTCTGCCAGCAGGCGGTCCCGGTAGAGCGCCCGCAGAGAACGGTAGGGCAAGCCCAGGCGGTTATATTCGAGGCGCAGGGTTTCCTCCTGACGGTCCACGTGTTCGGCGCGCACATCGCAAATGACGATGCCGCCTCGTTCCTTTGCGCGCCGCGCTGTTCGCAGTCCCATGCCGTTGACAAAATGGAAGACGCCGGCGCCGTCGGTTTGATGCAAGGTGGCAAGGTCATACAGCGCGCCAAACCAGGCATCGGTGCGCGCCTGAGAGGTCAGGCGGAGGCGGCGCAGGGTTTGGGTGAACAGGTAAGGGAGGGGAAAGACGCGCGTCCGGTGCGGGTCCAGACCGGGCAGGGCTTTTCCGTTCAGGCGTTTGCGCAGGTTCGAGGGCAGGAGTCCTTCCAAAAATCCCAAATCGTTTTCTCCGCGAAAGACACAAAAGTATTTCCACAACCAGCCAGCCTGCTGTAAAGCCAGGGCAGTGTGATGATAATGGGAGATGTTTCCCGCTGAGAGAATCACTTTAGGCATAGATGGATGAGGGGAGGCGGGGATGCGGTCTCGCGCCGTAAGCATCCACGCCGAGGCGCTCTGCCCAGGAAAGGATCCGCCTCTGTTCTTCGACCGATAAACTGCCCTGCCATCTCGAAAGCCGATCCTGCGCATTCCGATATGCCAGACTATGATTGCTCATGCGGCTCGGCTGAGGCAGGAGGTTGAATACTTTCTTGGGGATGCGCGCCACGCCCAGCCAGGGAAGCAGTTTCTCCAACACTTCCTGAGGATGTAAAACCAGGTCTTCATAGAAAAGGAGCGCGTGCGGGATGCCCTGCAACTGTTGAAGCGCGACGCGGTTTTCGACCGCCCACCAAACGGCGTGAGCGCCTAGCGGATCCGTCTCGCGTTCGATCTCCACCGCCCAGGGCTTCAGGTAATCTTCCACCAGTTTTTCCTGCCGCAGGATGTCGCGCACGTCGGCATGCCAGGGCTGGGGCGCCGCCAGGCGGGAGTACACCACCGCACAGGGATGCCGCATGATGTACACGATGCGGGGCTGGAACTTGCGATAAAGCCACCCCAGCATGAGATTGGCTCGCACTTCTTTGACGAGAAAGCGGCTGGGAAACCAGGAGGTGCGTTCGTAATCCGTCCAGTAATTGCGGAATTTGCCGGTCAATATGCGATGCCATAGACCTTCCCATTCGGGATATTCCTCTTCGGGACGCAGGTAGATGCTGCGGATGTAGGGGTCGCGCTTGTCCCAGCCGGTCAACTGGCGGACGCGCTCGTTCCAGGGCGGGAAAAGCGGCTCGAAAATTTGCTGAACACCGGGCAGGGCGCACAAGACATCGGTAATCCACGTCGTGCCGCTGCGACCGGAACCAGCAAGAAAAACAGACATGCTGCTATCAGGTTTTCCCAAAACAAAAAACCTGATGCGTTCACCCAGCCTTCGAAATTCCGTCACGGATTGTCTTATCCACCCGCCTACTCCCAAATAATCCATGCTTTTCTTTAGATACTGCATTTTGGCAGGAAATTTCATATTGATCTTTCAAGGAACGTCAACACCATACTAAAGCGAATTTCCTTTTTGAAATTCCTGATAGATGTAATAGGCAATTAACTTCAAATACCCGTACCAGATTTGAAGCGGAATGACAGCACACGTTAATTGATTGATAACGTTTCGAAAATTGGACAAAGTGCAGCGCTTGATTACTTCAAACAACCTTTGCCGTAACAATGGCATTTCGAAAATCTCCACAACTCTGCTCAATTCGGATATTTGTTCATGGATGAATTTAAGTACAATGGATATCTCGTCGGTCTTGGAATGGATGGTCAGGTAAACTTCTAAGTCTTGAAGACGATTCCTAAAAATGTTCAACAACATGCGTTGATGCTTTACCCAATTATTGCGATAAATTGAATAGAGATACTTGCCGTGATGATTTTGCATTCTGCTTCTGTTCTGGCGATAAAGCACCAAAACATCATGAATATAAACAATGTTGCCCAATAAAGCCGAACGGAAAGGAATTACCGTATCTTCAGCACCCACCCCATCCATCAACGGACCAAAAAAATCAAAGCATTCCCTTTTCCATGCATGGGTACATCCATTGAGAAACCCTGGGGTGCTTCTAGTGCCATAGTGAAGAAACGTCAAGGCACGAGAATTTACGGGTTGTCTCCTAAGCAAATTCATTTTGCAACCATTCTCATCAATCCAGATCGCATTCGAAAAAATCGAATATGCACTTCGCTCACTCTCTAGATACGCATGATAGGTGCGCTCTACCCGCTCCGGCAGTGATATATCATCCCCTGCCGCAGCCACAATCAACTCCCCCTGCACCAGTTCCATTACACGGTTGATATGCCCAATCAAGCCCAAATTCTGCTCGTTGCGGCGGACAATCACCCGGTTGGGTCCCTGATAGCCGGCAGCCAGTTCCTGCATGATTTCGAACGTGCGGTCGGAGGAACAATCGTCCGAAAGAATAATTTCGAGGGGCGTATAGGTCTGGCTCAAGGCGCCCCGCACCGCATCGGCGATGAAGCGTTCCTGGTTATAGGCAAACAGGGCAAAAGTAAGCAGGGGTCTTTCGTTCAAATCAGGCATGGCGCACCTTGCTCAGGGAAAATATGCGCTGGAGACGAGAGCGAAACACATCCACACCGATCAGGTCGCGCAGGGTCTTCAGGGCGAATGCGCCCGCAACCAACGTCAAACCCGCGCCCAGCCCGAAAGCCAGCGGAGCGGGCGTGATGAAAGAAAAGGCAAATGCCGCCGTCACAGCCGCCAGGGTCCAGCCAAAGATGCGCAGAGAGGCGGATGTCCATGCAAAACCAGAAAGCCGTTTTCCGACAAACGTCATAAGGGCGGTGTAAAAAAGGTACAAGGCAAAGAAGGCGGCGCCGGCGCCTGTCACGCCCCACAGTTGCAGTCCGAGCCAGGCGGCGCCCAGAAAAAAGAGATTACTGATGAATTCCGTGAATAGATACAAACTTCCCTTCGCCTTTGCCACAAGCAAAAAACCGAGGGGCCACGAAACCAGCCGCAGGTAAGTGCCGAGCGCCTGCCAGCGAAAAATGTCGAATGCCGCGGCAAACTCCGCAGAATACAATAACTTCAACAACCACGGACCGAACGCCAAGACCGCCAAAATGCCCGGCAGGGCAAGCAAGGTGCCGATTTGCGCCTGGGCGTTGATGAGGCGGTTGCTGGCGGCATCATCCTGCGAGGCGCCTGCCAGATGCGGAAAAAAGTCTGCGCCCATCGCGCCGAGGATAAAACCGACGTACACGTTTGCCAGCGCGCTGGCGGCTTCATATAACCCGGTCGCATGCACTCCCAACTGACGGGTGACGAAGACCTTTACCAGATACGCCGAGAGCAGGGTCAACAGCCCTGCGCTCACGAATGCCAGCCCCAGCCGCAACAGTCCAAGAGCGATGCCGCGGGTCTCGCTCCACGAAAGCGCGAGAGATTCCACCTGCACGCGGCGGGCATACCACCATGAGACCAGGATGGTCGTCGCAGCCACTCCCACCACATAAAAGACAACGCCTTGTTGCCCCCACCCAATCATCATTGGAACGCCCAGCAATGTGCCGGCGGCTGTCCCCAGCACGCTGACGCGCGCCAGGTCACCGATGCGCCGCACCCCGCGAATCAAAGCCATTTGCGAAGAGGCAATCACCATGAAGAACACCGCCAGCGAGAGCCAGCCCACCGAAGCGGAATAATCCTCGCTGCCAAAAGTAACCTCCGAAATCCAGCGGCGCAAGCCGAACACGGTCAAGGCGCCGATGCCGCCCAGCACGAGACTCAAACGACGGAAGGTCAGCACGGTTCGGGAAAACTGAACCTTGTCACCGCTCTCGGCTGAAGCGGCAATCTCCCGCACGCCGCTGGTGGCAATGCCCATCCCGCTCCATGTGGATGCCACCCCCAAAATGGAATTGAACAATCCCATCAGCCCCATCCCCTGCGGACCCAGCAAAACCGCCACAATCTTCGCCTGGACAATCCGAAACAGGATGTTCAACGCCGAAGCCCCGCCAATCACGGCAGTGGATTTGAGGATGCGGGTATTGATATTTTCTTCTGTCATACAAAAGCCCGGATTGCCGCAATCACCGCATCCGCCTCCTCCCTACTCAAGTGCGGTCCCATCGGCAGGCTGAGCGCCTCGCGGTGGATGCGTTCGGTGATGGGGAATGCACCTTCCGACAAACCCATTTCACGATAGGCTGGCTGTAAATGCGGCGGCACGGGATAATGAATGAGCGTTTCTATGCCCTGTCTTTTGAGATGCGCCTGCAAAGCGTCGCGGTTTGGGGAACGCACCACAAATAAATGCCAGTTCGGCTGCATTCCCTGCGGGACAAAGGGCAGGGTCAATCCACTGTCTTTCAGCCCGTCCAGGTAACGAGCCGCAATTTGCGCCCGGCGGGCATTCCATTCATCCAGCACTTTCAACTTCACCCGCAGGAGCGCCGCCTGCAATTCATCGAGACGGCTGTTGAAGCCTTTATGCAGGTTGTGATATTTCACCTGTGAACCGTAGTTACGCAACACTCGCACCTTTTCTGCCAGATCAGGATCATTTGTAGTCACCGCGCCCGCATCACCCAACGCCCCCAAATTCTTGGCGGGGTAGAAACTCCAGCCCGCCGCATCTCCCAGACCTCCAGCCCGTCTGCCGCGATAACCTGCTCCGTGCGCCTGAGCCGCGTCCTCGATCACCTTCAATCCATGTTGGCGCGCAACGGCGTTAATGGCATCCATCTCTGCTGGTTGTCCATAAAGATGAACCGCCATGACTGCCTTTGTGCGGGACGAGATGGCAGACTCCAAACGCGACGGGTCGAGATTGCAAGTCGCCTCCAGCGGCTCGACCGGGACCGGGCTTGCTCCTGCATAAGAGACCGCCAGCCAACTGGCAATGTAGGTGTTGGCAGGGACGATCACTTCGTCGCCCGCACCGATTCCATACGCCCGCAGAATCAAATGCAGGGCGTCCAGTCCGTTTCCCACTCCCACGCAATACTTCACCCCGACGTATTCGGCGAACTCGCGCTCGAACGCTTCGACTTCCGCCCCCAGGATATACCAGCCAGATTCCATTACCCGCCGCCAGGCGGAGTCAAGTTCCGCCTGCAACTCGCGGTAGGGCGCCTTCATATCCAAAAACGGAACGGTCATGTTACAAATCCGCTTTCAAATTTCTTACCACCCGCGCCGGCACGCCCATGACCAGGTCATACGGCTGGACATCCTTCGTCACCACCGCATTCGCGCCTACAAACGCCCCTCTGCCCACCCTGACACCCGGCAACAAACAAGCCCCTGCGCCAATCGTCGCATCATCATCCACCTGCGGACCCAAAATTTGCTCCTCGTCGTAACGGCGGGAAACCACTACGTTATCGTTTGTGGAAGAGACCAGCACGCTGATGAAGACATTGCTCCCGATACGGCAGTTTCCCGTGATGTGCGTCATGTCCATGATGCGGGTGTGATCTCCTATCGTCGTATTGTAGTTGATCGTCACGTATCGGCTAATCAGGCAGTGATGCCCCACCCGCACCTGTTCCCGCAGGGAGGCGCCGTCGCCCAACAGGGTGTGATGTCCGATGATTACATCGTAGAAGATGACTGCATTGGGACCAATCGAACACTCCTCCCCAATTTCCACTTTGGGGATGTAGGAAATCGGGCGGGCGGTTGCCCCCGCTCCCTTGGGCGGCTTGCCGATATATGCGCCGGGGAAAATTTCCGTACCATCGCCGATGACAACGCCCGGGTTAATCACTACATGAGGATGAATGCAAACATTGTTCCCGATGCGTGCGCCGGCGCGAATGATGCTGAATTCCGCGATCTCCACGTTCGAGCCAATGTCTTCCGTTTCCAGAACAGCCAGATTACTAATCATTTACTCGCTCCCAATCTGGATGCGGCGTTCAGATATTCATCGTAACTGCGAATATAGTCATCCGCATCATACACATCAGACGCCAATACAAGCAAAATCGCATCCTGCGTGAACTTGTATTGGGTTGCCCAAATCATGGGAGGGATATGCAACCCGAGGTCCGGCTGATTCAACCGCACTTCTTCGCGTTTCCTGCCATCGTCCAGTACAACCGCACACGACCCCTGCAAACAGACCAGGTATTGATGCTGTGCGCGGTGGGCATGTTCGCCGCGCACCTCCATGGAAGGCACGCCAAAGATCACAAAGTATCTCTTTGGCGCAAAGGGCAGGTGTTTATCATATTCTCCAAAACTCAAACTTCCCCGCAAGTCAACGACGCGCGGAAGTCTGATCAGTTTCGCTCCCGAAACGGATAATTCCCCCGTCTCTTCCAAAGCGGCTTTAGAAGAGGTGATATTTCTCTCTGTGGCATCCACATAGCCGCGGATACGGGCGGGGTTGCCGGCAACAATCGCGTTCGGAGGCACGTTATGGGTGACCACCGCCCCCGCCTCGACAATGGCATTGGCGCCCACCTCCACCCCTGCAAGGATGGTTGCATTCGCTCCAATGGAGGCGCCTTTGTGAATGCAAATCGGCGGTATCTTTTCGGTTCTGTGATTACCAGGGGAGGATAAATGATTTACAAAAGTTGCATGGGGACCCACGAACACGTTGTCCGCAAGCCGAATGTTGCGCCATATCTGTACCCCATTGTTGATCGTCACGTGATCGCCGATTACTGCATCGGTCTCCACAAAGACACCATCACAAATGTGACAGTCTTTGCCGATTCGAGCAGACGACAAAATATGTGTGAATGCTCCGATGCGTGTCCCCTCGCCAATCCGTGCATCAGGTTCGACAATTGCGCTTGGATGAATAAATGCGTTTGGGGTGTCCATATTTCACCGGTTAATTTCCATGCTCCGCCACACCGACATTTCGCATGCGGCTTCCTTGAAATGGCACTGTTCTTATCAGTGTTACTACACCCCATCAGTCAACACGGCAAACCCAACATAGCCTTTCGGTTTGCCACCCGTTCCTCAGTAGTCGCGACGATCAACTTCGCACGAGATCACGTGGCTGCCTATCGAGCATATTTTGCGAAAACGCCACGTTTTGGAAAGGGAAAACTGTCAATCCATTAACCATACAAAACATCTTTGCCTGCATACAAACATTCCCCTGCCTCGTCCCTGTGGAAATTACGTCTTCTGCAACAAGTCAGGCAATTCTAACCAAAACCTCTCAAACTTTGCATTTTTGTAATTGACGTTGCCACATGACGAAAAGCACAATCAATAGTTACCGCCTTAATTTGAACAATTCAGCATCATTGTGCTGTATCTTGCCTCACGGACTTCATAACATGCCGCCCGTTTATCACCCAAACTGAACCTTCCGACAAGCGTATTATGCTAAAGGTCGGAAGGTTCAGTACGTTCAATTCTTCTCTTTTTTATGGAATCGTAAAATTCATGTAAGGAGTAAACGGTCCGTAACCATACACGCCGTAATCGCGGATGCGCCACTTGTACGACCCGTTCGCCAGCCCCGTCAACTCCGCCGGCGAGAGCGAACAGGCGCTCCCTCCCGCGCACCCCGCCTGCGACGAGGTGTACCACTTCCACAACACCACCGTATCATCCGCCTTCCGC